>Ga0180217_1001020_pt1 | contig 34475 bp, 17 predicted proteins | sample eDN3rd37CBELigOP_FD_128521 | JGI IMG/M metagenome (GOLD analysis project Ga0180217, IMG submission 128521) | Enriched Organic Plus compost microbial communities from Emeryville, California, USA - eDNA 3rd pass 37_C BE-Lig OP (version 2) (version 2) ... | reverse complement strand
CGCCTGCGAGACGAGCTCTTGAACCTGGAGCTCTTCGCGACCCTGCACGAAGCGGAAGTCCTGATCGCGAACTGGAGGAACTACTACAACCACGAACGGCCGCACGGCGCGCTGGGGTACGGCACCCCCGCCGAAGCGCTAGAAGGCCTGACTGATAGAGTCAAGACAGGAGCCCCTCACCCGTAGTGGACCAGAGAACGGGGTCCGGTCACCGTCGTGCGGTGAGTCCGCTGGTACTCGGAATCCGAACGCCTTCAGTGCCATTTCGTTGTCAGCCGGAAAACTCTCAGGCAACGAACGAAGGCCGTATCAAGTGGCCCCCTGGCTATTGAGGCCGTGCTCAATCAGCATCTTCGCGAACTGCTCACCGTCTACGAGTTCTATGCGCTTGCCGGTCTCTTCTGAGTGGAGTTGAGCACGCCTTAACGCTTCGTCGGAGTAAGAACCGGTAGTCACGACCATCCCGAGATCAGCGCCCTCGGCCTCCATCCCCGCGATTAACTGCTCTACCTCACGGGCAGAAACCGGTGGGTACGGCTGCCAATGCTTAGCTTGGACGGCCACTACGACCTCGAAGGTATCTGCCAGACGAAATGTTGCGACTACGTCCGCGCCGCGGTCGACGCTTGTAGGTATGACCCTTGCTTCCTTCGCTCCCTGGTTGAGAAGCACATGGCTGATGAGCTCCTCGAACCTTCGAGGGTCGAGACGACCGTTATGCAGATCTGCGAGAGCGCGGGTTACCAAATTTGCCTGTAACTCCTGGTGGAAGTCGGGTACTTCATCCTTGCTCGCCAACTCCAGGCACTCTTGGATCTCACCTAGCAGATCAGTGGCCCAGGCGGATGTCCCATGGATCTTCATCCGCGAGATCAATGCGGCCCTTGCGAGGGTCCGCGGGATGGGTCGCTTCCCGTTCAACCACTCGACAGGGCGCCGATAAGCGCCATCTTCCTCGACCAGCTCGGCTCGATAGTCGGCGTCGCCCGTGACCCGTGCGACGTAGAAGCAGCCGCTGTCGGGAACGACCACGAGGTCACCCTCGCGCATGTCTCGGATGAAGCGCCAGAGATGACCCGCAGCGGCTCCCGCCCGCCGCATCGAGTCATCTTCGGCGTAGTACGTGGAGCGGACGATCTCGCGGAACTGCCACCAATCCAGTTCGGGGTTCAGCAGCCCTTTGGCGTACGACCACCCGATGATCAGCTCGTCTGACTCGAGCGCCTCTTGGACGCGGTTGTCGTGGCCAGGATTGATCCTCAAGACGAAAGCCTGTTGCATCGCTACCCCCCCGAGTCTTCTTCTAATGGTGACCTGTAGATGCTAACCCGGGCAGGCTACGTCGAGTTGGGAACCCAATTGGTTGAGGATTCAGGAACCTAGACCGGTGAACGAGGTTAGGCGTGGCCGGCTGGCTGCAGGCATGGGGCATCAGGCAGTCCCTTAACCCCTCCGTGTTCGGCGTCCGACAGGAGCAGATCGCCACGATCGAGCCACCAATCAGCGCGTCACTACCTGTCGCACCAAGGCAGCATCCTGATCACAGATGCCCCGCACTACGGGGCCCATCCAGGGGGCGAGAATGACCATCGCTGCAACCGACCTACCAACCCTCTACCACCGCGGCAAGTCAGGGGCCATCTACTCCTGGAAGGTCTGGACAGAGGGCGCCGACATCGTCACCGAGTACGGGCTCGTCGACGGCGAGAAGCAGGTCGCCCGCAAGACGGCTACACCAAAGAACGTCGGACGCGCCAACGCCACGACGGCCGAGGAGCAGGCAGTTGTCGAGGCGAGAGCCATGTGGCAGAACAAGCGCGACAGGAAGTACGCCGAGTCGGTGGCGGACGCTCAAGAGGAGCTGATTCGCCCGATGCTGGCGAGCGACTTCGAGAAGCGCAAGGACAAGGGCGTCTTGTACCCCGCTTTCGTCCAGCCGAAGCTCGACGGCGTGCGCGCGTTGGCGTTCTGGGACGGTGGACGCGTCGAGGTCATGAGCCGCAGCGGGAAGAGCTGGCGTGACATCGGCACCGTCGAGCACATCGCCGCTGCCCTGGAGGGCATCCTGCCGGAGGAGCGGATATTCGACGGGGAGATCTACGCCCATGGCGAGACCTTCCAGCAGACGACCCGGCTGGTCAAGAAGTACCGCGCGGGCGAGAGCGAGAAGCTGCTCTTCCACGTCTACGACGTGATCGACCGCGACGCCCTGGACAGGCCGTTCAGCGAGAGGTATGCGACCGGCTTGAGATGGCTCGAGGGCGTGCTGGAGCCGACGCAGCCGCTCGAGGTCGTTCGCACTGAGCTCGTCGACAGCCACGAGGAGGTGTACGGGCGGCAACGCGCGTACGTGGAGGAGGGGTTCGAGGGCGCCATCCTGCGCACGGCCACCGGCGTGTACCAGTACGGGGCGCGCAGCTTCGACCTCCTCAAGGTCAAGTCGTTCCTCGACGCCGAGTACGAGATCGTCGGGCACAAGGATGGAGTGGGCAAGTTCGCCGGAGCGATCATCTGGGTCTGCCGCATGCCCGACGGCAAGACGTTCGATGTCGTGCCGGTCGGCTCGATGGAGGAGCGCCGACAGTGGTTCTCAGAGGCCGCTTCGCATTACGGGCGCCTCCTCAACGTCCGCTACTTCGAGACGAGCGAGGAAGGCGTGCCGCGGTTCCCGGTGGGCGCCGGGATCAGGGCGCCCGAGGACCTCAGTTGAGCGGTGGCGATTCGCGCCTCGAAAGCCACCGTCGAGGGCGGAGATCGAAGGAGCGATGTGACTACTAGACCCGGAACCTCCAAAGCCGACCCGACGCCTGGCGTGATCGACAGAAGCCGCGGCGCCCTTCTGGGCCTGGCCGTAGGCGACGCCCTCGGCACGACGCTCGAGTTCCAGCGTCCCGGCTCGTTCGAGCCGCTCACGGACATGGTCGGCGGCGGGCCGTTCTCGTTGCAGCCGGGCCAGTGGACCGACGACACGAGCATGGCCTTGTGCCTAGCCGAGAGCCTGGTCGAGAAACAGGGCTTCGATGCGCGCGACCAGATGGACCGCTACGTGCGTTGGCGACGCGACGGCTACTTCAGCGTGAAGGGCTACTGCTTCGACATCGGTAACACCACCAGTAGCGCGCTGAGTCGTTACGAGCAGACCGGTGATCCGTTCTCCGGTCCCACTGAGGCGAACACCGCCGGGAACGGCAGCATCATGCGCCTGGCGCCTGTGCCCATCGCGTTCGCAGCCAACCCTTGCGAGGCCATGAGGCTCGCGGGCGAGAGCTCGCGCACCACTCACGGAGCTCGGACGTGCGTGGATGCCTGCCGCTTCCTCGCAGGCCTGATCGTCGGAGCGATCAGCGGAGCGAAGAAGGATGAGCTGCTCGCTCCCAACTACACGCCGGACGCCGGCGCGTGGAACGCCGCTCCACTCTGCGAGGAGGTCGCTGCAGTGGCTGCCGGCTCTTACCTGCGCGAGGAGCCGCCAGTTATCAGGGGATCCGGTTACGTGGTGGACTCGCTCGGGGCGGCGTTATGGGCGTTCTCCAGGAGCGACTCGTTCGAGGAGGGTGCGCTCCTCGCCGTGAACCTGGGTGACGACGCCGACACCACGGGCGCCGTGTACGGCCAGATCGCTGGGGCGTTCTATGGAGCGGCGGGAATCCCTGGGCGATGGATCGAGAAGCTGGCGATGCTCGAGGAGATCGAGCGGCTGGCGACGGGTCTGATCGAGCTGGCGGCGCAGTGATCCACGTGGCCGCCTTGGCCCGGCTTCGTAGGGCGCCAGTGCGACACTAGCCGTCGCACCGTAGTCCCAGCATCGTCCTGTGGTGCCCGAAACAGGGGCGATGGACACGCGGACCGCCGTGAGGACCCTGTGACAACGGGAGGCCTACGCTGCTCGGACCGGGGGGCCGAACGTGAATCCCAAACGCTTCGTGATGGGCGAGATTGACTGGGAGCCCAAGTACAACGAGATCGAGCGTGAGTGGGTCCTGGCGCCGAAGGACGCGACGCTGCAGTTCAACCATGTGACGCGGAAGTACGAGTACGCGCCCGAGGGGAGCGAGCCGCGCTTCAACCTCTACGACCGCTCGTACTCGATGACCCCAGACGACTGGGAGCCGCAGTACAACCACATCACCCGCCGCTTCGACATGGCGCCAGAAGGAAGCACGCCGGAGTTCATCCTCTATGCGAACCGGACTCCCCGGCCAGCGAACGGCTCGGCGCCTGCGACGTATGGATCGCTGGGGTGCCTCCCGGCATTGGCCTTCATCGGGCTCGTCCTGCTATTCCACTTCCTCACTAGGGGGCGATAGATGTCCACTCAGCACCTCGGTTGGCGATCGATCGGGCTGATCCAAGACCTGGCCTCGTTGGACGAACGGTGGGTCGTCTGGCACGACGATGGCTTCACCTGGTGGTCGGGCGAGCTCGCGCAGCGTGTGCGCTTCGAGGAGCCAGATGGCGGGGGAGACGTGTGGTGGCTGAGCTTCGAGACCGACTGCCTTCGCGGTTTCGGCAACTTCAGCATGTCCCCGTGGGCCCTGGCACAAGAACTGAACGAACGGGCGGGTGTGTTCGTGGCCGTGGCGGAGGATGACCGCCTGAGGCTGCGTGGGCGTACGCCGTTCACGGCGATCGACGCTCCTGTTCGCGCTTTCCAGCTCTGGGAGCGGGCGCTGCTGTCCAACGTGGCGGCGAGAGCGATCTCGCGTTTGCCGCGCGCCAAGGTCGGCTTCGGTGTCTGTCCTGACGCCAGCGGTCACCCGGAGCACGGCACTCGGGAGGAGGAGGACGAGCTGCTGGAAGCCATCCACGAGTACGCGTCACCGGATCTCGACGACTCTTCGGGCGCCCAAGTAGCAGCGGCCCTCCGAGCGATCCGCGAGAGGCTGGTCGGGCTCGACTCCGCGGAGCTTCCCGGCTCGGGCGAGGGCGCCATGAGCATGGTCCGGCAGGCGGCTCCTTCCATGGCGGTGACCGTGTTCGAGGACGACTCCAACCTCCTCGGGGTCCCCGGCCTGCGGGTCGCCGTCACGCTGTTCGCGTCCTCCGACGTCGAGGCTCGGCCCTTCCCCCAGCTCGAGCTGAACCAGATGTGCCTAACCGTCAAATGGCCGGTGACCGCCGCGGCAGGCTGGAACATGACGGAGGTTGGCGACCTCGTTCAGTCGGCCTTGGTTCCGCTCCTCACCCTCTCGGACGTGACCGCCGGGATGGTGGCAGAGGACGTCGTCAAGCACGCGATCTGGGCCGGCTCGTTGCTGAGGATGTGGGCATCGGCCGAGGACCTCGAGGAGTAAGGAAGCCGTCAGTCGGAGCAAGTTAGCTTGCTCCGGTCGAAAGAACTCAGACCGGTACGCGGCAACCCGTACGGGAGCCGCGCACCGAACCAGGGGGAACGATGCCCGCAACCGTTACGTCAGCTCAACCGCTCCAGGTCGACTTCCTGCCCGCCGCCGCGCTCGGGACGCCCGGCCGGTTCGGCATAACCGGCATGCCCGGGCGCGTCGGCAGTGGTTACAGCCAGAAGTACGCCCGCGACCTGATGAGGGACGTCCTGCACCTCAAGGCCAACCTAAAGGTGTCGACCCTCGTGTCGCTGATGCTCAGCTCCGAGTACGCGAACAACGGCCCGAGCCTCGCTGAGTCGCGCCAGGCGTTCCGTCGCCACGGCGTGGGCTTCGAGCACTTCCCGTTCCGCGAGAGCAGCGCCCCCGCGCTGGTCGCGGCTGGCCGCCTGGTGTCCCTCGTCCAGGGGTGGATCACGCGCCTGGAGAAGGGCGAGTCGATCGTGATTCACAGCCGCGCCGGCCAGGGGCGCGCGAACCTCATCGCCGCCTGCCTCCTCGTCGCCCGCGGCAAGGAGCCGGAACAGGCGATCAAGATCGTCACCGGGTCCCGGAAGGTGCAGCTCGACAGCGCCGTCCAGGTGAAGTTCGTACACGCCTTCAAGGAGGTGTGGCTGAAGGCTACGCACGAGATGCACAAGACGGTGTGCCAGGCGCTCGACGCCGCCGACCTGACGTACCAGGCGGAGCTGGGAGATGTGGACGTCGCCCGCTTCGGCATCGAGGCCGACCAGGGTGCCTACAACGTGGCGATCGCTACGGACGAGCGCCTGCGGTCCGCCATGTGGAGCGTCTTGGCGCTCGTCAAGGTGCCCGAGCAGGCCCGCGGCAAGGTCGCCGAGCTGATCGCCCGGATCAACCACGACCTCTCGCTGGCCGCCCTAGAGCTGGACATGGACACGGGCGAACTGCGGGTCACTGCCTCGGTCTACCTGCCCGGCAGCGCCCTGTCGACGGACATGGTGGGCTTCTACCTGCAGGGCTGCCTGCACGTGATGGACACGAGCCTGCCCCGCGTGCTGAGCGTCGCCTTCGCCGGCACCGCGGCGCCGGTCGCCTAGGAGGCTCCCTTGCTCGGCTCGAAAGCCCGCACCTCAGAGTCGCATCCGATAGAGGTCTTCTGGGTCGACCAGGCCGCCCACGGCGCGCCGGGTCGCCTGGGCCTCACCTTCGCGCCCGGCAAGAAGGGCGAGGGGCTCGTCACGGGGGCCACCTGGGACCGCGACGTCGCCACGGACCTCGACCGCCTCAGGCACCACCACGGCACGGATGTCCTCGTGTCGCTGATGGAGGACTTCGAGTACTCGATGCTCGGTATCCCCGACCTGTTCGAGGAGGCCCGCGCGAGGGGCATCGAGGTGATCAGGCTGCCGATCGTCGACACGAGCGTCCCCAAGCCGTCCGACCTGCCCGCGGTCCGCGAGCTGGTGCAGAGGATCCGCGACGCGCTGAGCGCGGGCCGTAACGTCGTGATCCACTGCCGGGGCGGCCAGGGGCGCACCGGCACCATCGCGTCCCTGGTGCTCACGACGTACGGACACGAGCCGCAGGAGGCGATACGAATCGTGCGCGGGGCGCAGCCTAGGGCCGTGGAGAACCCTGGGCAGGAGAGGTACGTGGTGGAGACGGCCGCGGTACTTGGGTAAGACGTCTGGGTTGGAACTGAGCCGCTACGAGACATGGGCACCGAGTGCGACGTTACCTGTCGCGCCACCTATGAACACTGGCGGGGATGCGGCACGAAACCAGGGGGCGGCTCCCGATGAAACGAACTTTCGACTTTCCGATAATCAAACCGTTCCATACAGATGTAGGCCCGCATGGCCGGAATCACGTTCCGCTAGGGTCTTCAGCCGATCCAGCGACCGGCGTTGGTAATCGGTGCGGGGCGTTATCCTACGCGTGATAAGCCAACACGCGAACCGCTCCGCGAACGCGCTACGCGGAGCTGAGGGACTACTTCGGGGGAGTGATGCCAGACTACTTCGAGTGGAATAGGGCCCTGATCGAGTATTTCATGGTCGGGGCTCCAGAAGGTAGCACGATCTATCTTGACGTCAACGACCGTAGCCTAGAGCAGGTCGGCCGCCAGTTCTGGCCGGATGAGCGTGGCGTTGATTGGGCTCAACAGTACCTAACCGCTGTACGTCGTCAAGTCGTAACAGCTCACTCGGAGCCTCTCGTGCCTCTCCGTATACGGGACCCTAAAGGTCGTCCGTACGGCGTGGCCTTCCTAGGTGTCCTCGTCCTTGTCGCCACACGTATGGACAACGACGACGAGCAACAAATCAGCGAGAAGGACTATTTCACACGCCTCAACGAAGCGTTAGGTACTAAACCTCTAAACCAGCAAGTAAGGCGACCTCGCCTCATGAAGCAAGGCTCACAGGCCGAGGAGCCGCTTTGGAAGGAGTGGGCGGCCTTCCTGCGGGAGTCGGGATACCTACCTACGGCCTCTGGAGGTAAGGGCGCGTGGAAGTACATCGGGTACGCCGTAAGTCAGACCCTCCTGCGGCCCCCCGAGAAGCGCAGGTTGTTCAAGATCTTCGACGAGAAGCGCTGGCCCGAGGACATCGATCCCGATCTGCTCGTAAGCCACTTGCGGCGAGAGGACGCCCTCCCCGCTCACGTCCAGAGTCTGCTCAAGAGGACTGGACAGGCTGCCGAAGACGTCCAGCACGCGATTAGCGAAACGTTCGCTGAGTGGTTAGAGGGTGGCGTGGCGTCGGGTCCACAGTCGCGGTCGACTTCTAGGCTGCTACGAGCGGGCCTGTATAGGACTACGCACTGGCGTACCGGAGAACCGGAATACTCCCTTTACCCTCGGCAACCTAGGAACCAGAGGGGTGGCACCATGGAGGTCGAGCTGGACGGCGAGTCCGTCCGCCTCATGCTCGAGCGACCGGGTTACTTCAGTCCTCTGGGGAGAGTGGGCCCTACCGAACTCGACCACGGCGCGCAGTACCCAATATCGGGACACCCGGAGATCGAGAAGATGGTTCTGCCCAAGCGGGACTTCTGGATTCTCCGGGCAGATCCGGATACCCCTGGTGCGTTCGCTACTCTTGGGCGACCGACCGTCGGCGAGCACTTCACACTCCTAGTCTCGGATGGGCTTGGCGATGACGTGAAGCGCCTGCAAGAGCTCGGGCTCCTACAGTCTCAAGCCCCGCAACGCCTCTTCGATGGCTGGACGGAGTTCCCGGCTGCCATGGTGATCGCGAACCTCTGGACGGAGGCCACGGGGGTATCCGCCGACCTAAGGGACGCCCTAACGCCTACATCTGGGATCTCCATCTCGGTCTCTGGCGGTCTACGCATCCCTAGAACAGGAGCCTGGCTCGCGGACGGCCCTCCCACGGTTCAAGTGAGCTCGTTCTTCCTCGACACGCACCTGACGGTCGAGTTCAACGGCGTGGAGATCTTCAGTCAACCTGTGGAACCCAATGCGACCGTCGAGGTTCCGTGGCGAGGACCAGGGGTGTACCAGCTGGACGCTGAGGTTAGGGGAGACGGTTACCAGCGGCTGGTGAACCTTATCGACTGGGACGAGCTACCGCCAGCTCCGCCCGAAACCCTGGGCCAGGAGCTGACCCATCTCGGACGAGGGACGTACCTTGCCGGGCCCGACTTGATCACCGATGGGGGACCAGCGTGAACGATGGAGCTCGGGTCTCGGACCTCCGCGCGAACGGCCGTAGCGCAATCCCCCGGGTTCGCTGGTATCGCGCATACCGACAGGTAGGCAATCCCGGGGTGCTTGTGGATAGTCTCGCCCATTACTTCCGGATGGCCAGGGTCACCGACACGGTTTGCGGCGTTCGGGTGGAGCGGCGCGCCCGTGGTGAGTTCTACTTCTTCCTGGCTTTCGACACGGAGTACTTCGGGGAACTGTCACCCGAGGTCGAGAGCGCCCTCGAGGACTGCCCGCTCCTCCAGTCGGGATTCCAGGATCCGTTGACGCTTGATGACATCTCGAGGATGGCGTCGGGTGAGATGCAGCTCAAGGCTCTTGGGCAGTGCATCAACTACCGGAAGCTACTGGTCGAGGCTGTCGAGGACCCCTTCCTCGACAGAGATCTCGACCGAGAAGCGGGCAGCGACAAGGGTGAGCAGTTGCTCTGGTACTTGAGCGCGCTTGGCTCAGGCTCATGGTCAAGCTTCAGAAGTGCCGCCGCATCGCTCGGGTTCGGTGAGGCCGGCGATGCGGCGCGCCTCGCCAGAGGCCTGCGCCTCTTGGGACATCTCGAGACAAGCGCCGATGGTGAGCGCTGGAGCATCACTCCTCGAAGAGTCCTCGAGACGGAGCAGCCCGGCGGAGACGTGCTCTGCTTCAGGACAGGAGCGAGAAGTCCCGCAGCCGAGGGGATACGTACTGAACAGCGATGGGGCCCAGACCGCCTAGAGGGCCAGGACGGCTCTCCCGTGCTATCCGCCCCCTGCCCTCGAATCGCGAAGGCCCTACCGGACATACCAAGCTTTCGCGAGTCGCTGAGTCCCGTCGGTGGTGTGTCTACACATCTGCCTCTCAAGCGGTTCGACGGCTCCGAGTTCGTGCCGATCGTCTTCGACGACCAACCGGGTATGTACGAGGTCCCTTCGCATCAGGGTAGGCAGATGACGCTCTACTTCGACGGTGACGCATGGCGTCGTGGCGACTGGTACGGGATTAGATACTTGTCTTTGTTCGACGCAGGGCTGCTAATGCCAGCGCGCTACGATGCAAGTACCTGGAAGCTTGCCATCCTCGCGGACCTGCGACCGCCAGAGTTGTTCGAGCGGCCCTTGGTGCTGAGCAGTGGTTTGCTGCCACGAAGGGAAGGTTCCTGGTTCATCTACCAGAACATCGCGCCGGAAGTCGCTGAGACGGTCTGCGGACGGCTATGCATGCCCTTGGAGACCGCGGACGCGTGAACGACCCCGTAGCGATCCATAGACGCCTTGAGCGTGTCTACCAGATGTACATCGAGAGCGCCCTGCCGCTGCGCTACGAAAGCCTGTCGCGAGAGCGGAGGGAACTACTCGCCCGGCCAGGCGCCATCGCACAAGAGCCCCTAATCGAGCCGATCCCCGTCTACTCGTCTAGTGGTTACACGCTCGCAGAAGCCGTGAAGAGGCTGCCGGACCAGTACCACGACCTCTCGGTCCTGGCGGAGCCGATCTTCCCACTGGGACGAGAGCTCTACATTCACCAGTGGAACGCGCTGCAACAAGCCTTGAGCGGCAAGGACGTAGTCGTGACCACGGGAACCGGCTCTGGCAAGACTGAGTCGTTCCTATTACCCATCCTCGCCAGCCTGGCCTCAGAGAGCCGAGCTTGGGAGCCGATGGGGACGGAGCCCGGGAACAGGCGGTGGTGGCGCTCGGGTAACAAGTGGCTACCTCAATGGGGCCACAGCACCAGGCCGCACGCTGTTCGCGCTCTCATCCTCTACCCGCTGAACGCCCTCGTCGAGGACCAGATGAGGCGGCTGAGGTCCATACTCAACGCTCCTGCTGTCTGTCGGTGGATGGACGAGGAACGTGCTGGCAACCGCATCACCTTCGGGCGTTACACGAGCCTTACGCCCCTTGCGGGGCCCATTTCCCCGAACCGTGAGAAGCGTCTCGCGGCTCACCTCAAGGCTATAGAGGCACAGGAAGAAGCGATCGCCAGGGCACGAGATGTACGCCTCGATGAGGCCATCTATCACTTCCCGTCGGTCGCCAGCGGAGAACTGTGGAGCAGGTGGGATGTCCAGGCAACACCGCCCGACATCCTGATCACCAACTACTCGATGTTGAACATCATGCTGATGCGCTCCATCGAGGCGGGCATCTTCGATCAGACCAAGGCTTGGCTAGCATCGGATCCTGGACACGTGTTCCACCTGGTCGTGGACGAGCTTCACAGCTACCGAGGCACCCCAGGCACGGAAGTCTCGTACATCCTCCGGCTTCTGATCGATCGCCTTGGCCTTGAACCCGATAGCCCGCAGTTGCGGATCCTGGCGACGTCAGCGAGCCTTGGCGGGGAAGACGGTACATATCTCTCGGAGTTCTTCGGCAGGGACGCGAGTTCCTTCGAGGTGATCAGGGCGGCACATGCGAAGACCGAGGTCGAAGTAAGCCTCAGCAGGCACGAGCGCGCGTTCATCGACTTCGCTGAGGCATGTGGTGCCCATCCCCTGGTCTCGGGACGGACCAGCGTCACACCCGAGGCGGTCGAGGCGTTGGTCCGTCAGCTCGCCTCCGAGGTCCCTGTAGGACAAGCCCCTACCCGCTTGGCAGCTGCCCTGAAGGCAGCCGCGGTGCCCGAGAAGGTTCGGGCGGCTTGCATCGACCAGGATGGGATCTTCCGCCCTACGACGGTCAACGTCCTCGCGGAACGGCTCTTCGGAACCGCCACGACCGAAGCCGTACGGGGAGTTCTCCTGGCCCTCGCCTCGGCGCTGACAGAGAACGACACGGCCCCCCAGCCATTACGCTCGCACCACTTCCTGCAGAACGTGCAGAACCTGTGGGTTTGCACTCGCCCGGAATGCCGTGAACGTGACGACGTCTACGTTCCACAGGTAGGCACGCTCTACGAGCAACATCGCCTGGCATGCCACTGCGGAGCGCGTGTCCTCGACCTCATCGTTTGTGAGATATGCGGCGAGGTCTTCTTGGGCGGCCAGAGGAAACAGGTAGAGGCGGGCGAGGTCGTTAGCTCTGACAGGATCGACCTTGAAGGCGTCCCAGACCGGCTAGAGGCGCGAGCCTACGGCCGGTACACGATTCTCTGGCCAGTATCTAGCCATCAGCACTTGGCGCCCGAGCGCAACGACTACCAGTGGAACAAGACTCAGCGGGGATGGCGGCCCGTGTACTTCTACAGGCACACGGGTCTCGTCAGGAAGTCACCCAAGCCCCCTGGTCCAGAGGAGGACGCCCAGGCAGTCTGGCAGTACACGGTCTCCGGGCCGGACAAGGAAAACGCCGCGGCTTTCCCGCCTGTGTGCCCACATTGCGACACCGACTACCGGCGAAGGCCGGTCCTGCCTTCGCCTCTCAGGCATCACAGAACCGGCTTCCAGAAGACGGCCCAAGTCGTGGCCGGGACCATCATGCGTGAGATCGACTCCGAGAACCGCAAGCTCGTGGTCTTCAGCGATAGCCGACAAGATGCGGCCAAGCTGGCGGCAGGCATGGAGCGCGATCACTTCCGAGACATGGTCAGGATCGCCCTACTTGAGGCGCTTGAAGAAACCAGCCGCGACCTTGAAGCCGCGGTCCGGTACACGGTTCACTCGCTCGCGGGGAGCGGCGTTCCGCTTGCAGGGATGCTCGAACGTATCGCCACAGTCAACCAAGAGTTAGCCAGTGCAGCCTCGCTGCAGCCAACTAGAGACGATGCTGCCAGTAGTCAACGGTTCCAAACCCGATCCCCGCTATCCGCGCACATCACGTCGTTCTTGCTGGGACTTCCGCTTGCAGCCGGGCTTGATGAGGACATCAGGGGGCTCCTCGAGAAGTACCCAGGCCAGGTACCGCTAGGGCAACTGCGGACCCAGGTCTTCGGTCGACTCCTGGCGCTCGGCATATGCCCTGGCGGCAACACCATGGATGCCCTCACGTACCGAGAGGGACGTACAGAGCGCCATTGGCATGAAGCTTTCAGGTGGACTAAGGATGGGCCCGTCGAGAAGGACCAGCACGATGCCCGCCTGCATGTGCGAAGGCTTCACGACAAGCTGCTAGTCGAGATCATGGGTGTGCTCTTCACTCACCAGGTGCGGACCTTGGAGAGCGTAGGGCACGGATTCGTGCATGCGCCCGCAGGCTCCATGTCAAATCAGGTTCAACAGGCTCTGGACGTCGTCATCCGGTACTTGGGGGTCAAACGCAAGTTTGTTCAATCGGAGTTCGTCGACCCGGGAGATAAGCAGGAACTGCCAAGACAGGTAGTCAAGTACCTAGAGAAGCTCTCTATCAATGCTGATGAAGTGGTATCTACTCTCCAGAAGCTAGAGCTGCTGGAGGGCAGTCAGACGGGCGCCATCGTAAGGCCCGACAACTTGGTGTTAGTCAGGGCCAGTCCCGCGTCAAAGCCTTACCGGTGCAGTCGTTGCCACGCGCGCTTCCTTCACGGCGCTGGGGGTACTTGTGTCTATTGCGAAGGACCAATAGAAGAAGTCGAGCGCGCCGCGCTCGATACCGAGAATGACTACTACTCCTATCTGGCCTCGGCGGCCGGGGCCGGGTTCCGGCTCAACACCGATGAGCTGACCGGCCAGACCGACCCAGGTAATCGTTCCAGTCGCCAGAGGCGCTTCCAGAACATCTTCCTAGAAGGCGAGAACGAGCTCGCGCAAGGTATCGACCTACTTAGCGTGACCACGACGATGGAGGCTGGCGTGGACATCGGCAGTCTCAACGGCGTACTGCTCAGCAACATGCCGCCAAGGCGGTTCAACTATCAGCAGCGCGTCGGCCGCGCCGGTCGCCGTGGTACGGGTCTCAGCTTGGCAGTCACTCTCTGCAGGGACAGAAGCCACGATACCTACTACTTCAATGCTCCCGAAGCCATCACGGGTGATCCACCCCCGGATCCCTACGTCGACACGTCTAGCCGAGCCATCTACGAACGTGTGCTCAACAAAGAGGTCCTACGCAGGGCTTTCAAGGCCGTGGGTGCCGCAGACGAGGGCCGCGACAGTGTCCACGGCGAGTTCGGGACGGTCGAAGCCTGGAAGAGCGTCCCTAGCATACGCGCTGCACTCGTCGATTACCTGTCGAACCCTGAGAACCAACTTGAGATCCGCCAGTTGGCATCAACCCTTGGGGTCCATACGAGGCTCACGCAGGACCAAGTCGAGGAAGCGATCGAGCATCTGAAGCAGCTTCCCGAACGCATCGATGCGATCGTTGCCGACGACCGCCTCATGCAGGAGGCGTTGAGCGAGAGGCTGGCTTACAAGGGGCTCTTGCCCATGTTCGGCTTCCCGACCCGAAATCGAGTCCTCTATCTGGACCACCCTAGGCACATCGATGGACGCGCGTTCCCACCGCGCAACGTCGTAGATCGCGACCTCGAGCTCGCCATCGGCTCCTTCGCGCCTGGCTCTGAGATCGTGCGCGACAAGCGCGTCCATACATCCGTAGGGGTAGTGAACCTCGCACCGAGTCCTCATGGCCCAGCGAAGACGAAGCCTGGCTTGTTCCCAGAACTACATCAACCCAACCGCCTACCCCTCGCTGTTTGCTCCCATTGTCACGCAGTGCATGAGGACGAGGCGTTCGCTGGGCAGATCGGAATCGGGGATGCTACTTGCCCCACATGTGGCGAGTCGAGCCTGCGGGTTCTGGACACGCGGGAGCCGCGTAACTTCTACACCGACGGAGTGGCGCTCGACTATAATGGGTTCTTCGAACTGCAAACCCGTGGTACGCGACCGAGCTTGGCCGTAAGCCAAGAGGGTGATCCCAGCCTGGTTGGGAACGCCTTGGTCCAGGGCTCTGTGAAGGAGATCCTGACCTTCAACGACGCCCACGGTAAGGGTGGCTTCAGCTTCGTGCCTGACCACCGAGTTGGTCCTGGCGCATATCGCGCTCTAGAAGGTGGAGGTCTGGGAGCGCCACAATCTCGCCGGGTCGCCCTCCTCGCTCGCCGCATGACCGACGCGATGCAGGTGGGGGTGTGTCGTTGGCCGGCAAACCACGGCGCATCTCCCGAGACCGTCGAAGGTAGAGCAGCTTGGTACAGCCTGTCCTTCGCATTGCGCATCGCTGCAGGAGCGATGCTCGATATCGAACCGACGGAGATCGAGAGCGGTCTCTATGTCGCTCCAGGAAGGAACGGAGCCGAGGCGCGAGCGTTCATGGCAGACCGGTTGGAGAACGGCGCCGGTTACGCCTCTCTACTCTCTAAGCCGCCCGTCTTCGAGAAGCTGCTCGAGGCGTTCGAAAGTCGCACCCTTCGGGTCTGGAGGCACCACTCGGAAGAGTGTGACTCGAGCTGTGCGAAGTGCCTGCGCGATTACACCAACCTCGCTTACCATCCCATTCTCGACTGGCGGCTCGCGGCGGACATGGTGGCGCTGCTGCGCGACGGCACGAAGCCTCTCGACTTCAAGGGCAGTCATTGGGCTGACTTGGCGGTGGCTAGAGACTCGGGAATCGAAAAGAGCCTGGACCAACTTGGTTACCGAAGGATAGAGGTCGAGGCCGGACTCCCTACCTTCGCCTTCGAAACTAAAGCGAAGACTGACGTCGTCATCATGCGGCATCCGCTTTGGACCGACGATCATCCGGAGTTAGTGGCCGCGAGGCAAACTGCAAGAGAGTTGTTTGGTCACACTACCAACACCAGAGTGTTGAGCCCATTCCTACTGTTAAGGAGGCCGTCTGAGGCGCTGTAGATGCCGGGGCCAAGCAGTAGCTCGACTACATTGCTGCAGTTTAGAGCGCCAATCTAGCGCGTTACAGGATGGCGTGCTTCTTGAGGACAAGTTGGCGTTGGTCTTGGAAGAACGTGTTAAGGCAGGATGATTCCAAGTGAATCGCGACGACTTTACGCTTGCCATCGATTTTCTGCGAGCTGTACCGCATGCTCAGCGCCTGGCTAGCTCCAAGGACTCCTACGTCCGAAAGCTAATTGCACAGAATCCGTTCGTTGCCACAAGCGTTATAGAGCGCCTTCTATTCGACCCGGACGACGAGGTTGCTGGAACGGCCCTGCTCAATCCACGAGTGAGTCTGAATCTGGCCCTGCTCGTCGCTTCCGAACGCCACTTGGTTCATTGGCTAGCGCTGACTCTGCCACGAGAGAAGCGAAGTGGCCGTCCCAAGGGAAAAGCAAGGCGACGGCCGGAAGTTGCATTCTCCCCGAAGAACAAAGCTACACAGACCTTGGCGATTCCGAACTTCGATGTGGAAGAACTGGCAACTCGTGAGATAGCGTTCCTCGATCACCGCCCGCGTCTGGATGCCATAGCCATGCACGCAGTCATCCACATCGAGAGGCATTATGGGCACACGCCGTACCCTATGGCGCACAACAACAAGGGGTTCGATATTCGGAGTGTCACCAGCGACGGCGAGCGCTTCATAGAGGTAAAGGGGATTGGGGAGAAGGCAGACACGATAGTTGTCTCCCGAAGCCAAATCGAGTTCGCAGCGGAGAAGGGCGGGGCGTTCAAGCTAGCCGTAGTCGTGTCCGACGGCCAGCGCACACTAAACGTATATTACCTTGCGAATCCTTGTCCTCATGATTTGTTGCCCACCGTTGCGGCTGTGTCCTTCGATGCTGCACTCCTTACTGCTGAGGGCGAGCTCGTCTATCGCCGGGCGTCTGCGCCAGGCATTCGCAGTCAGGCTCCACAGGGGGTCCTGTTCTGAGCGTCGTTCACATCAATGGGGACGAGGTGCCTGATTGACCAGCCCGTGTGCTGGGAAGCGAAGCTCGCCCACATGTCAGACCTTCGTAACCCGTGGTCCAATAATCTCTAGCGTACATAGGCCAAACAGGGACGATCCTGGGGTAGAACGGCCAGAGGGGTCTGGGGATGGACGTTTTCGAGTTTCGCGACGGCCTGGTCGCGGATTACGCAGACTACGTTAAGAGCTTCATCCGCATCCGCGACGAGCGCATCCGGAACGGGGTGGAGGAGAGCCTGCGCCGCGGGAGCCTGTGGCCCGAGCCGCTGCTCCAGCTGAATCCGTCCTTCGCGCCGGGCGCCGTGCTGGACGACCTGGTGACGGCCGGCACGCTTCACGAGCAGTGCGGGCGTGTCTTCCGGGCGGGCAAGACCGACGACGATCCCATCGGCAGCCCCATGCGCCTGCACCGCCACCAGGTCGAGGCGATCGACGTGGCCCGCGGTGGTCATGACTACGTGGTCACGACCGGCACGGGCTCGGGTAAGAGCCTGACTTACATCATCCCTATCGTCGATCACGTCCTGCGGGCCGGGAGCGGCAAGGGCCTGAAGGCGATCGTGGTGTACCCGATGAACGCCTTGGCGAACAGCCAGGAGGGGGAGCTGGAGAAGTTCCTCGTGAAGGGCTTCGACAAGCCGCCGGTGACGTTCAGGCGCTACACGGGTCAGGAGTCGCACGAGGAGAAGCAGGAGATCATCCAGAACCCTCCTGATGTGTTGCTGACGAACTACGTGATGCTGGAGCTGATCCTCACGCGCCCGCAGGAGCGGCGCTTGGTCGAGGCGGCCGAGGGCTTGCGGTTCCTGGTGTTCGACGAGCTGCACACGTACCGCGGCAGGCAGGGCTCCGACGTGGCCATGCTGATCCGGCGCGTTCGTGAGCGCGTGGGTGGGCCGGAGCTGCAGTGCATCGGCACGTCCGCCACCATGGCCAGCGAAGGCACGCTGGCCGACCGGCAGGCCAAGGTTGCCGAAGTGGCCAGCCGCATCTTCGGCGTGCCGGTCGCCGCCGAGCACGTGATCGGCGAGACCCTGCAGCGCGAGACGCCCGAGCTGGGCTTCGGTCAGCCCGCAGAACTCGCTGCACTTCGCGACGACGTCATCGGGCACGCGCGCTTGAAGGAACTAAGCCACGCTCAACTAAAGGCGACGGCGCTCGCGTCGTGGATCGAGACGACCTTCGGTGTAACCCAGGAGCCCGGCACCGGCCGATTGGTGCGCGCCCTACCTCGCCGCCTGGGTGGTGAGAACGGCGCAGCGGAAGAGCTGGCTAGGCTAACGGGACTGGAACCGGAAATGTGCGAGCGGGCGTTGAGGAGCACGCTCTTGGCGGGCAGCGAGGCTCGTGACGCGGCGAGCGGCCGCCCGCTGTTCGCCTTCCGGTTGCACCAGTTCATCAGCAAGGGCGACGCGATCTACGCCACCGCCGAGGACCCGGCGCAGCGGCACGTCACGATGGACGCCCAGCAGTTCGCTCCCGGTCGTGACCGCGAAGCGCTGCTGTTGCCACTTGCATTTTGCCGCGAGTGTGGCCACGAGTACTACACGGTCTGGCGGGACCCGGCCACCGAGCGCTTCTCGGCGCGGCGCCTGGCTGACTCGAAGGGCGAGGCCGGCCTCACTGCCGGGTTCCTGTACGCCAGCGAGGACCGGCCGTGGCCGGAGGAGGACTCGGACGACTACTACGCCCGGCTCCCCGACGACTGGCTCGAGGAGCGTGACGGCCAGACCAGGCTGCGCTCCCACCGGCGCACCGACCGGCCGCTCACGGTCTGCGTGCTGCCGGACGGCCGTCAGGGTCCGGGCGGCAAGACCTACCAGTTCGTTTCGGCCCCGTTCAAGTTCTGCTTGGCGTGCGGGGTGACCTACCCGGGGCGCCAGGGGGACTTCTCGAAGCTGAACGTCTTCTCAAGTGAGGGCCGGGCGACCTCCACCACCATCCTGAGCCTGTCGGCGGTGCGCCGGTTGATGGAGTCGGACCTAGATGCCGAGGCGCGCAAGTTGCTCTCGTTCACCGACAACCGGCAGGACGCGGCGCTGCAGGCGGGGCACTTCAACGACTTCGTCGAGGTTGGGTTGCTTCGCGGCGCGCTCTACCAGGCGGCGTTCGAGGCGGGCGCGAACGGCCTGCAGCACCACGAGGTGGCGCAGAAGGTCTTCGATGTCATGAACCTGGAGTTCGAGGAGTACGCCGCCGACCCCACCGTGTTCCTGGCCGCTAAGCGCCAGACGGAGGAGACCTTGCGGGACGTGCTGGCGTACCGCATCTTCCAGGACCTGAAACGCGGCTGGCGCCTGAACGCCCCCAACCTGGAGCAGGTAGGCCTCCTCGAGATCCGCTACCAGGACCTCGAGGAGCTGTGCGCCAGCAACGAGTACTGGCAGGGCCTGCACCCGGCGCTGTCAGGCGCGGCGCCCGAAGCGCGCTACCGCGTGGCGAAGGCGCTGCTGGACCTGATGCGCCGCAGCCTGGCGATCAAGGCCGATCCGCTCGACAAGGACTTTCTGGAGCAGCTGAAGGCGCGGAGCGGCCAGCGCCTGACAGGTGACTGGGCGCTCAACGAGCGCGAGCGCCTGGAGTACGCCAGCGTGGCACTACCGCGCGCCCAGAGCAAGGGAGACACGCGCGAGTGGGTCTACCTCTCGGGCCGAGGCGGCTTCGGTCGCTTCCTGCGGCGTGACGGCACGCTGCCGCACCTCGCCGAGCGGCCGAGCATCGAGCAGACCGAGGTCATCATCCGTGAGCTCTTGAAGATCCTGCAGCGGGCGGGCCTGGTGGCGGAGGTGCTGCCGCCGGGCAAGCCGGGCCAGGTGCCTGGCTATCAGGTCTACGCGGCGGCGTTGCGGTGGCACGCCGGTGACGGCACCCCCTATCACGACCCGCTGCGGGTGGTCGACCCGCCCGTGGGCGAGCGGAAGGCCAACGAGTTCTTCGAGCGCTACTACAAGGAGGTCGCGCGCAACTTGGGGGGCGTGCACGCCGCGGAGCACACCGCGCAGGTGTCGGCGGACGAGCGCGAGGAGCGCGAGCAGGCGTTCCGCGCCGGGGACCTGCCGGTGCTGTACTGCTCGCCGACCATGGAGCTTGGCGTCGACATCGCCTCGCTGAACGTCGTGAACTTGCGCAACGTGCCGCCGACACCGGCTAACTACGCGCAGCGCAGCGGGCGCGCGGGCCGCAGTGGGCAGCCGGCGCTGGTGTTCACCTACTGCCTGAACTGGAACTCGCACGACGCGTACTTCTTCAAACGCCAGGACCAGATGGTGGCGGGCGCCGTGGCGCCGCCCCGGCTAGACCTCAGCAACGAGGAACTGGTCCGCGCGCACGTCCACGCCATCTGGCTGTCGGAGACGGGCACGGACCTCGGCCGCAGCCTGGCCGATGTGCTCGACCTCGAGGCGCCGAACCTGCCCATCAACGACCGGGTTGCCACCGAGACCTCGCATCCGAACGCTCTGATCCGCTCGCAACAGCGGGCCGAGCGCGTCCTGGAGAGCATCGAAGGCGAGCTGGCCCAGGCGCCCTGGTACCACGCTGGCTGGCTCGACGAGACCCTCAAGCAGGTGCGCACGCGTTTCGATCGGACGGCCGACCGCTGGCGCGGCCTCTACCTGGCGGCGGTCGACCAGATGGCCAGGCAGCACGCCGTGATCCTCGACGCCAGCGCGCCGGTGCCCAAGCGCCGGCAGGCGGAGCGGCTCTACCGCGAGGCGCGTATGCAGCGCGACCTGCTCATCGACTCCGAGTCGGCGATGGCGTCGGACTTCTTCTCCTACCGCTACTTCGCCAGCGAGGGCTTCCTGCCGGGCTACTCGTTCCCGCGCTTGCCACTGTCGGCGTTCATCCCGGGGCGGATGAACCGCACCGGTCGCGACGAGTACGTCTCGCGGCCGCGGTTCCTGGCGATCAGCGAGTTCGGGCCGCAGGCGATCGTCTATCACGATGGCGGTAAGTACCGCGTGAACCGGGTGCTGCTGCCGCCCGACCCCGAGGGGCGGGACGGCGTCGCCGAGCAGGCGGCCAAGCGCTGCGAAGCGTGCGGCTACTTCCACCCGGTCACCGACAAGCTCGATTACGAGAACTGCGAGCGATGCGGCGCGAGGCTGCCCACCGCGCTCACCTCGCTACTGCGCATGCAGAACGTGACCACCAAGCGCGTCGAGCGCATCTCCAGCGACGAGGAGGAGCGCCAGCGCCTCGGCTACGAGGTCATGACCGGCTACCGCTTCGCGGTGGAGCAGGGCGTCCTGCAGGCGCGCTCGGCGGGCGTGACGGTCGACGGGCAGCCCGTGGCGAACCTCGAGTTCGGCCAAGCAGCGACCATCTGGCGCATCAACCTGGGCTGGCGCCACCGCCAGAACCCCAACGACATCGGCTTCGCGCTCGACGTCGAGCGCGGCTTCTGGGCCAAGGACTCCGACCTGAGCGAGAACGAGGCGCACCTCGAGGAAGCCGACGACCCGCTCTCCAAGAGCGTGCGCAAGGTCGTTCCGTACGTCGAGGACCGCCGGAACCTGCTGGTGTGGCGACCCACAGAACAGGTCGAGATCGGCGTGATGGCCTCGCTGCAGGCGGCCCTGAAGACGGCCATCCAGGTCGAGTACCAGCTCGAGGACAACGAGCTGGCGGCGGAGCCGCTGCCGAGCCGGGACGAGCGCCGCGCGATCCTGTTCTTCGAGGCGGCCGAGGGCGGCGCGGGCGTGCTGCGGTCCTTGGTCGAGGACCCCGGCGCCATCGCGCGGGTGGCGCGCCGCGCGCTGGAGATCGCCCACTTCGACCCCGACACCGGCACGGACCTCGGTAAGGCCCCGGGGGCGCGCGAGCGCTGTGAGGCCGCCTGCTACGACTGCCTGATGAGCTACGGCAACCAGCGCGACCACGAGCACGTGGACCGCTTCGCGGTGCGCGACCTGCTGCTCAGCCTCACACGCGCGGCGGTGGCCGCCTCGCCGTCCGCCGAGCCGCGCGCGGCGCACCTGGCGCGGTTGCGCAAGGCATGCGACAGCGAGCTGGAGCGCTCGTTCCTCGACCTGCTGGAGGCTCAGGGCCTGCGCCTGCCGGACGCCGCGCAGCACTGCCTGGAGCTCCCTGGCGGGATGACGGTCCCGGACTTCTACTACGCCGAGCAGGGCGTGGCGGTCTACATCGATGGCCCGCCGCACGACTACCCCGACCGGCAGGAACGCGATCGCACGTTGACGGCGGCGATGCTCGACGTCGGCATCTCCGTGCTGCGGTTCCACCACAGAGACGATTGGGCGCGGCTGCTGCAGGAGCACGCTGCGCTGTTCGGAGGCGAAGGGTGACGTTCCAAGCAGGATCCCTGGTGAACGCGCGCGGGCGCGACTGGGTGGTGCAACCGGGCTCCGACGCGGAGTTCCTGGTGCTCAAGCCGCTAGGCGGCCGCGACGACGAGGTGACGGGCCTGCTCCTCGGGCTCGAGGAGGTCCGCGAGGCCACGTTCGGGCTCCCGAGCCCTGATGATGTTGGCGACGCGCGCTCGGCCGGGCTGCTGCGCGACGCCGCACTGCTGTCGTTCCGCTCGAGCGCCGGGCCTTTCCGGAGCTTCGGGCGTATCGCGGTGGAGCCGCGGCCTTACCAGCTCGTGCCGCTGCTCATGGCGCTGAAGCTCGATCCTGTCAGGCTCCTCATCGCCGACGACGTGGGCATCGGCAAGACGGTCGAGGCGCTCTTGATCGCGCGCGAGCTAATTGACCGGGGCGAGGTGAGGCGCTTCAGCGTGCTCTGCCCGCCGCACCTGGCTGACCAGTGGCGCACGGAGCTGAGCGAGAAGTTCCACATCGACCCTGTGCTGGTGCTGCCCAGCACCGCATCCCGCCTGGAGCGTGACGTGGGCTTCGCGCAGTCGATCTTCGAGCGCTACCCCTACACCATCGTCTCAACCGACTTCATCAAGAGCGACCGGCGCCGCGACGAGTTCCTGCGCTCCGCCCCCGAGATGGTGATCGTCGACGAGGCCCACACCTGCGCCGACGCGGGCGAGGGAAGAGGCGGCCGGCACCAGCGCCACCGCCTGCTGAAGGGCCTGGCGGAGGACGAGACCAGGCACCTGGTGCTGGTCACCGCCACGCCGCACTCGGGCAACGAGGGGGCGTTCCGGTCGCTACTGGCGCTACTCAGGCGGGAGTTCGCGCGCCTGCCCGAGGACCTGTCGGGGCGCGAGAACGAGCCGGTGCGGCGCGAGCTCGCCAAGCACTTCGTGCAGCGCAAGCGCGGTGACATCAAGCAGTACCTGGGCGCCGCCACCTTCTTCCCGGAGCGCGACGAGGCCGACGTGCCCTACCAGATCGGGCGCGAAGCCAAGGCGCTGTTCGACAAGGTGCTCGCCTTCGCGCGCGAGGAGCTCAAGCAGGACGACGGCTCGCACCGCCAGCGCGTGCGCTGGTGGGCCATGCTCGGCCTGCTGCGCGCCCTGGCGAGCTCGCCCGCCGCAGCGGCCGCCACGCTGCGCAACCGCGCGGCGCCGGCCGACACCGACTCGGTGGCTGAAGCCGACGAGGTCGGCCGGCGCACCGTCCTCGACCTGATGGAGGAGGAGGCCGCCGAGGGCGTCGACGTCACCCCAGGCAGCCAGGTGGAAGGCGAACAGGCGGCCAACGCCTCGCGCCGGCGGCTGCTGGAGCTGGCCGAGGAGGCCGAGCGCCTCAAAGGCGCGAAGGACCAGAAGCTGACGACGCTCGCCGGGCTCCTCAAGGAGCAGCTCGAGGCCGGGCACGCGCCCATCGTGTTCTGCCGCTTCATCGACACCGCCGAGTACGTGGCGGAGGAGCTGCGCTCGCGCCTTCCGCGCGGGGTCGAGGTCGCGGCCATAACCGGCAACCTGCCGCCAGAGGAGCGCGAGGCGCGCGTGCTGGCGCTGGCCGAGCACGACAAGCGCGTGCTGGTGGCCACGGACTGCCTGAGCGAGGGCATCAACCTGCAGTCCCACTTCGACAGCGTGCTGCACTACGACCTGAGCTGGAACCCCACCCGCCACGAGCAGCGCGAGGGGCGCGTAGACCGCTACGGCCAGCCGCGCGAGCGCGTGCTCGTGCGCACCATGTACGGCACCGACAACCAGATCGACGGCATCGTCCTCGACGTGCTGTTGCGCAAGCACCGCACCATCCGGACGAGCCTGGGCATCAGCGTGCCGGTGCCGACCGACTCCGACCAGGTGGTGGAGGCGATCTTCGAGGGGCTGCTGCTGCGCGGCCTCGCCAACCGCAGCGCCGAGCAGGGCGTGCTCTTCGCCGACCTCGAGCAGTACCTCAAGCCCAAGACCGCCGACTTCAACCGACGGTGGGACGCGGTGGCGGAGCGGGAGCGCCGCTCCCGCACCGTGTTCGCGCAGGAGACCATCAAGGTCGACGAGGTCGCAAGGGAGCTTGAAGAAGCCAAGGCGGCCGTGGGCGGCGCCGCGGTGGTGCATCGCTTCGTGACCGACGCCGTGCGGGCGCACGGCGGGACCGTCAGCCCAGACCGCTTCGGGGCAGTGGGGTTCGACCTGCAGTACGCCCCCGAGGCGCTGCGCGAGAGCGTGAAGGCCGAGCGGCTGACGGCGCGCTTCGAGCTCCCCGCGCGCGACGGCGAGACCTACCTCAGCCGCACGCACCCGTTCACCGAGGGCCTGGCCAGCTTCGTGCTGGACACGGCCCTCGACCCGCTGGCCGACGGCAAGGCGAAGCGCGCGGGCGCCATGCGCACCCGCGCCGTGGCCACCCGCACCACGCTGCTGCTGGCCCGCCTGCGCTACCACGTGACCACCAGCAAGGGGTCCGAGACGTGGCAGACGCTGGCTGAGGAGACGCTGCCGCTAGCGTTCACTGGCGCCGGCAGCGACCGCCGCTGGCTGGAGTTCGCGTCTGCAGAGCCGCTGCTCCACGCGGAGCCGGCGGGCAACTTGGCGCCCGTTCAGGCACAGCAGTTCGTGGAGGCCGCGACCGCGGACCTCGACGACTTGGCTGGCTACCTGGCGGACCTCGCCCACGGACGGGCCGAAGGGCTACTGGACGCGCACCGGCGGGTGCGGACCGCAGCGGGCGCCAAGGGCCTGCGCTACGCGGTCGAGCCGCTGCTGCCCGTCGACGTGCTCGGGATCTACGTCTTCCTCCCCCCAGCACCGGGTGTCGCATGAAGGACAACGCTTTCGCCACCACCATCAAGACCGAGGGGGCGCTGCTCCCCGCCGACCTGCTGCGCCGCGTCCAGGCCGGCGACCGGACGCTGCCCGCCCTCACGCCCGAGGCCTACCACCTGCCGGGCGGGATGCGCCTCAACGAAGCCGCCAGCCGCGCCTGGAACGCCCTCCTCGGCGCCTGGACGGCCTTCCAGGAGGCGCGCGAGCGCCTGCCCGAAGGCGACCTCGGCACCACGGTCACGCGCGAGCGCTGGCTGCTGCCGCTCTTCCAGGAGCTCAACTACGGCCGCCTCCAGGCGCGGACCGCGGTCGAGATCGACGGCAAGAGCTACGCCGTGTCGCACAGCTACGGGCACGCACCCGTCCACCTGGTGGGCTGCAATGTCGACCTCGACCGGCGCACGCGCGGCGTGGCGGGCGCCGCCACGGCCAGCCCGCACTCCCTGGTGCAGGAGCTCCTGAACCGCAGCGACGAGCACCTGTGGGGTGTCGTCAGCAACGGGCTGCGGCTGCGCGTGCTGCGCGACAACAAGAGCCTCACCCGGCAGGCGTTCCTCGAGTTCGACCTCGAGGCGATGATGGAGGGCGAGCAGTACTCCGACTTCGTGCTGCTCTACCTCCTGCTCCACCAGAGCCGCCTGGAGAGCGACAAGCCCGAGGAGTGCGTGCTCGAGCAGTGGTCGCGCGAGGCCGCCGAGACAGGCGCCAGGGCGCTCGACGGCCTGCGCGACGGCGTGGAGCGCGCCATCGTCGCGCTCGGCAAGGGCTTCCTGCGCGGCGGCAACGGCGAGCTGAAGCGCAAGCTGCAGGAGGGCGAGCTCTCGCCCCAAGACTACTACCGGCAGCTCCTGCGCCTCGTCTACCGCCTGCTGTTCCTGTTCGTCGCGGAAGACCGGGACCTGCTCCACGCCTCCGGCTCCTCTACGGATGCGCGTGAGAGGTACCGGCACTACTCCACCCAGCGCCTGAGGGAGCTGGCGGCGGAGCTGCGCGGCGGCCGTCACGGCGACCTGTACGAGGCGCTCAAGGTGGTGATGCGAGCGCTGGGCAGCGGCGGCGAGCCGCGCCTGGGCCTGCCCGAGCTCGGCGGCTTCCTGTTCGCGGAGCGCGCGCTTCCCGATTTGAAGGGCGCGAGCCTGCCGAACGCCCACCTTCTGCAGGCGGTGCGGGCGCTGGCCTACACCAACACCAACGGGGTGCGGCGCCCGGTCGACTACAAGAACCTAGGCTCCGAGGAGCTCGGCAGCGTCTACGAGAGCCTGCTCGAGCTCCACCCCGAGGTGGACGCCTCCGCGAGCGACTTCGAGCTGAAGTCGGCGGCGGGCAACGAGCGCAAGACGACCGGCTCGTACTACACGCCCTCGAGCCTCATAAGCCTGCTGCTCGACTCCGCGCTGGATCCCGTCGTCGACGAGGCCGTGCGCGGCAAGGACCGGGAGGACGCGGAGCGCGCGCTCCTCGACCTGAAGGTCGTGGACCCTGCCGCTGGAAGTGGCCACTTCCTGATCGCGGCCGCCCAGCGCATCGCCAAGCGCCTCGCCGCCGTGCGGACCGGTGACGACGAGCCTGCCCCCGACGAGGTGCGGCGCGCGCTGCGCGACGTCATCGGGCGCTGCATCTACGGCGTGGACGTGAACGAGATGGCAGCCGAGCTGTGCAAGGTCGCCCTGTGGATGGAGGCGATGGAGCCCGGCAAGCCGCTCACGTTCCTCGAGCACCACATCCGGGTCGGTAACAGCCTCTACGGGACCACCAGGAAGCTCGTGGGGTCGGGTATCCCCGACGCCGCGTTCGACCCGATCGAGGGGGACGACAAGAAGTACGCCTCGGGAGTGAAGCGGCGCAACCGTGAGGAGCGCGGTGGCCAAGGGGCCTTATTCGACTCCGCGCCCAGTGCTTCGGCAACTGCCCTCGCCACGGCCTTCGCGGAACTGTCGAACATGCCTACGGACACGCCGGAGCAGGTGCGAGCTAAGCAGGCGGCCTATGAGCGGTTGCTGGAGGATGAGCGCCTGGCTCGGGAGCAGCTCGCCCACGATGCCTGGTGTGCGGCGTTCGTGTGGAGGAAGGTAGAAGGGGCGCCCTTGCCTGTCACGACCGGCACGGTGCGGCGGGTGCTGCAATCCGGCGCGCTCGACGAGGACCGGCGTCGCGAGGTCGAGCGGCTCGCGACCTTGTACGGCTTCTTCGCTTGGGAGCTGGCCTTCCCAGAGGTGTTCGGGGGCGAGAGGAGCGGCTTCGACGTCGTGCTCGGCAACCCACCGTGGGAGCACACCGAGCTGAAGGAGAAGGAGTGGTTCGCTACCCGCGACCCTTACGTGGCAGAAGCTCGTACCGGTGCCGAGAGAAAACGTCGAATCTCGGCCTTAGAGGAGACGGATCCAGATCTCTATGCCGCATTCCTTGAGGCGAAGCGCCATCACGATGCCCTTGGCCACTTCATCGGATCGAGCGGCTTGTATCCCTTGTGTGGGAGGGGGCGAATCAACACCTACGCCATTTTTGCAGAGCTGGGAAGGTGGCTTACAGCGGCGCGGGGCCGGATGGGAATGATCCTCCCCTCGGGCATCGCCACTGACGACAACACAAAGTTCTTCTTTCAAGACCTAGTGTCTGGACGATCCTTGCGCTCCCTTTACATGTTTGACCACCGAAGCCCCTACTTCGGAAAGGTCCAGATGCAGTTCTGCGCAATCGCAATGACAGGAGCTCTGAAGGCCGCCGACGACATCCGTCTTGCTGCTGGTCTATTAACGGTTGATGAGCTGAAGAATGATCGGGTTTATTCCCTAACGCCGGAGGACATCGCGCTGCTCAACCCCAACACGAAGACGTGTCCGGTCTTCCGCACGCGACGTGACGCAGAGATCACCAAGGCCATCTACCGGCGCGTGCCGGTGCTGGTGAACGAGGTGACCGGTGAGAACCCTTGGGGCGTGACCTTTCGCCAGGGACTCTTCAATATGACAAGCGACTCGCGCCTCTTCCGCACCAAGGAAGACCTCGAGCGCGATGGGTTCGAGTTGCGGGGCAACCGGTTCGTGCTGGGAGAGCAGGTCTACCTGCCACTGTACGAGGCGAAGATGATGCACCAGTTCGACCACCGTTTTGCCACGTACACGGAGGAAGGTAAAACGCGGGATGTGACCCTTGAGGAGAAGGCCAATCCTAGCTTCTCGACGTTGCCGCGGTATTGGGTGCCACAAACTCAGGTCGACGAAAGAGTAGCGCAGGAAGGGCGTAATACCGAGTGGGGGCTAGCCTACAGATGGATTGCACGCGCGACGGATGAAAGAACAACGATCAGTAGTATACTCCCAAAGTCTGGCGTTGGTAACAGTGCGCCCATTTCGTTTCCCGTTCTTGGCGACGAGCGGTTATGCTGCATACTTCACGCAAATCTAAACGCCTTTGTTCTTGATTACGTAGCGAGGCAGAAGCTTGGAGGCGCCAACTTAACGTTTGGAACGATCAAGCAACTGGCAGTACTTGCTCCAAGTGCATATGCTGAGAGTCAGGTCACATTCGTACTGCGACGCGTCCTCGAACTGTGCTTCACCGATGTCGGGTTGGACAGCCTGGCATTGTCACTAGGCTATAGCGGGAAACCATTCATCTGGAATGAGGAACGACGCTTCTGGCTCCGAGTCGAACTCGACGCCCTCTACTTCCACCTTTACGGCATCTCCCGTGATGACGTCGACTACATCATGGAGACGTTTCCCATCGTCAAGCGTAAGGACGAGGCGGAGCACGGCTGCTACCGCACGAAGCTTGCGATCCTCGAGGTGTACGACGAGATGGCGCGCTGCCGCGCCGAGGGTCGTGAGTACCAGACGCGCTTGGATCCGCCGCCGGCGCATCCGAGCCTCGCCCACGACCCAAGTACCCGACCGGAGTGGGCCTGATGGCGAACGGCGACGCGCCGCAGGTACCGCTGTGGGGCATACGCGCAGGGCGTGGGGACGAGGCGTACGAGATGTTCACCAACGACGCCGTCGTGGCGCTGGCCTGGCCCGGCACGCCGGACCTGGCAGCGCTGCCGAACGACCGGGAGGCGTTCAAGCAGGTCTACCGCCAGGTCTTCCCGGAGCGCTCGGACGGCAACGTCGTGACGGGTGCGAGCCAGCTCTACCGTTTCGTTCACGAGATGCAGGTAGGGGACCTGGTGGCGTACCCGTCGAAGCGCGACCGGCACGTGCACCTGGGGCGGGTCGAGAGTGACTACCGCTTCGCGCCCGAAGCGCCTTACCGCTTCTGCCACCAGCGGCGGGTCCAGTGGCTGAAGCGGGTGCCGCGCACCAGCTACTCGCAAGGGGCGCTGTTCGAGCTGGGCTCGGCGCTGACGCTGTTCCAGGTGCGCAACTACCTCGACGAGCACCTGGCGGCGCTTCAGGGGCAGGTCGTTGCGCCTGCGGCGGAGCAAGACGAGACGGTGGCGCTGGTAGCGGAGGAGATCGAGGCGACGACTCGTGACTTCGTCCTCAAGACGATCGCGCGCGAGCTCAAGGGCCATCCGTTCTCGGCGTTCGTTGCCGACCTGCTCGAGGTGCTGGGCTACCGGACGCGCGTCTCTCCGCCGGGCCCCGACGGCGGTGTCGACATCTTGGCGCACCGCGACGAGCTTGGGTTCGAGCCGCCGATCATCAAGGTGCAGGTGAAGTCCACGGAGGGCAGCGTCGGGGCGCCGGCGGTGCAGGCGCTCTACGGCAACGTGGCGAGCTCGGAGTTCGGCCTTCTGGTGACGCTCGGTGACTTCACGCCGCAGGCGCGCAACTTCGCCAATAGCAAGGCGAACCTGCGGTTGATCGACGGCGAGCAGCTCGTGAGCTTGGTGCTGGACCGGTACGAGCAGCTGGATTCGAAGTACAAGGGCCTGCTCCCGCTGCGGCAAGTCTACGTACCGGAGGCGGTCGAGGGGGACTGAGACTGTTGAGGTTCATTAGCTTGAACCAGGCTTCCCCGACTTTTGGGGCGGCTCCCACGGGTTGTCGCGAAGTGCCCAGTCGAAGACATCTCTTACCTGATTCGTTCCGGAACAGGGCCGTACGTTAGGTCCGGCGTACGCGCAACCCTACTTGGGAATCATGTCAGCCTCATACCCGTAGACTTCGCGCGACGGATGCAGCTCGATCTGAACATCCCCATCCTGGAGCCAGCCGGCTCCGAGCGCTTATCAGAGGCAGCGTTGGCTGCCATCGAGTACACGCTGGCCGGCTCGATAACGATCCGGGACCGTTCCGACATCCGTTCCGTGAAGCATTGGTCGGAACGCCTAGAACCGTTCGAGCACCAAGTAAGGAACCTGATCACGTTCTGTCGGCGAGCCCCAGTTGCGCTCATCGCGGACGACGTGGGGATGGGCAAGACCATCAGCGCTGGGCTGATCATCAGCGAGCTGATGGTGCGCAAGAAGGTGAAGCGCGTGCTGATCCTCGCGCCGAGGATCTTGCTGCCGCAGTGGTGCGATGAGCTCGAAGGCAAGTTCGATATCGACGCCGTCTACGCGACTGGTGCCCAACTTTCGCGGTTCGCCCGGTCTCGTACCTCCGTCGTTGTGACGACCTACGCGTCCGCCCTCAACCGCATGGAAGAGCTGACGAACTCTGGCTTCGACATGCTGGTGCTGGATGAGGCGCATAAGGTCCGTAACCTCTATGGAACCGCGAGGCCGCCGAGGATAGCCATCGCTCTCAAGCTGGCGCTGGCAAGCTCGGCGTTCCGATACACGCTCCTGCTCACGGCGACGCCTATCCACAACCGCCTGTGGGACATCTACTCCCTCATCGACCTACTCGCCGACGGTAGGAACCACCGGAACCCGTTGGGAGACCCTGCGGAGTTCGCGGCGCGCTACCTTGCCGACGGCAGGAGCGTGGCCCGCCGCATCAACTCAGGCAGGGTCCCCGAGTTCCGCCGCATCGTAGGCGAGTACATGGTGCGGACGACCAGGCTCGAGTCCGGCCTGAGCTTCCCTGAGCGTCTGGTCAGCCCCACGAGGTGCGAACCCGGTGACATCGAGCGCAGGCTTGAGGCTCTAGTCCGCGAGCACCTGCCCAACCTACGTCGCCTCCAGCAGATAAGCCTGGCCGAAGCCCTGATGAGCAGTCCGGCCGCCTTCGCAGACCAGATCAGGACGCTCGGGGAGGCGGGCAGGGTTTCGCCGTCGGTGGTCGCCGAGGTGCGCCGGCTCGCGGAGTCTTCCCCCCTCGGTTGCAAGGAGCCTCAGTTGTTGGCGATGGCGCGGCGGCTGATGTCCGAGCGCCCTCGGGACTGGCGCATGGTCGTGTTCACGCGCCGCATCGCTACACAGAAGGCCATCGGCGAGGCCCTGGCAGCGATCGGGGCGAGCGTCGGGTACATCGGTGGGGGACACGGGCGGACCCAGGATCAGGACGTACGGCGCTACCAAGCCGATCCTCCCGAGGTGAACGTCATCGTGAGCACCGACTCTGGCGCGGAAGGGGTGAACCTGCAGGCAGGTAACGTCGTGGTCAACTACGACCTGCCGTGGAACCCGATGACGGTCGAGCAACGCATCGGCCGCGTCCAGCGCCTGGCCTCGAAGCATGCCACCGTCGCCGTGACGAACCTCGTGGTCAAGGGCTCGGTCGAAGAGCTGGTCGTCGCTCGGCTCATGGAGAAGCTCCAGCTGATCTCCGCTGCCATAGGCGACATCGAGGGCATCCTCGAAGTAGCGGGCAAAGACGATGACCTTGAGGAGGAGATCCAGGACCTGGTGCTCAGGGCACTTGAGGGCCAGGACGTTGCCGAGAGCGCTCGAAGGATCGAGGAGAGCATCGAGCGCGCGAAGCAGCTCTACGAGGAGAGCAAGACGCTGGTCTCAGAGACACTCGGGACCCTGAACGCGCTGCACGACGCGGGACCAGCCGCTCCGGAGCTCGAGGACGTGGTTCCACGACTCTCCGTACGCGACCTCGTCGTGACCTATTTCAGCGATAGAGGTCGGGTCCAGGAGCAGAGCGACGGCCGCTTGCTGATCCAGGAGGTCGGTCGAGGTACGCACTTCGCCACCTTCGACGAGAACGACCCGAACCTCAGGGCGGGCCCCGGAGTCTTCGGGGGACGGGCGACTCGTCTCTACGCGGAAGGGGAGCCGGACTTCGAGCGCATCGTCGGCAGCCTAAGCCGCAAGCGGCTGCACTCAGTCGAATCGCAGCCTCTCGACGAGGAGGGCGTCGTTCGTACCGCCCGCGAGTGGGTGGCAAGTCTGGATGCCTCGATAGAGCCCGGGGCCGTCCGTGTGATAGGTCAGAGAAGACGCCTCGAAGGCACGCTGACCGCCCTCGTGAGCAGCTCTGTCGCCGTGGACCGACTTGAGCGCCTGATAGAGGTCACTAGTGGGCCTGATGGTTGGGTCGATGCAGACGCTTCCTCGTGGTCGGCGGGCGTGTCGCGTTCGCGAGCGGATGGTCGACTGGACCGGTCCCACTGGCCAGCGCCAGCTCGCGACGCGGTCCTGGCGGCGATAGAGGGGGACCGATCGCTCATGGCGTTCCGGCAGTTCTACCTGGCACGGAAACAGGAAGAGCTGGAGAAGGCCGGTGACTCGGCGGCGTTGAGGGAGCAGATCGAGAGGCGCTTCGACCCTTCAGTCTCGGCTGAACTGGTCGCGGCCCGCGGCGAGATGGCGTCCATAGTCAGCGTCGAGGTGACCTACCGCTACAGGGACGGCCCTGAGTCGAAGCTGCTCCTCGACATCGACGGCGCTTCCCATAAGGTCCTTCGCTCACCACCGCTGGAGCGGTGCTACCTGAGCGGCGGATCGTTCCCGCAACACGACCTCGCGCCGTGTGCCGTTTCAGGCGAGCGGGCGCGCCCGCACCTGATGGCCGTGTCCTCCGTCTCGGGGGCCCTGATGCTGCCGGAGTTCGCCCAGGTCTGCGAGATCTCCGGTGACGTGATGCTTCCCAGGGAGGCGGTCAGGAGCGCCTTCTCGTCGCGGGTGATCTCGCCGCGCCATGCCGTCACCTGTGAGGTGTCCGGGTTGACCGCGGCCGAAGACGAGGTCGGGACATGTGAGTTCACCGGAGCGCGGGCCCACAAGGACCACCTGAAGGTGAGCGAGGCATCGGGCAAGACGTTCCGTAGCGACCAAGAGCGGGTCTCAGATCTGTCAGGCACGATGGGGCACGCTTCTGAGTTCGTGCGCTGCGAGTTCTCGGGCACGGTCGTGCTGGCGACGGAAGCGGAACGTAGCGCGGTAAGCGGCGAATGGGTGCGGAGCGACTGGCTGGTCGCTTCAGAGAAGAACCCTTCCCGTCGTGCTGCGCGGAGCGAGACCGTTCGCTGCGCTGTCAGCAACGCCCTCCTGCTGGAGGACGAGGTCGGGCGCTCGGTGGTCAGCGGCTTGGTCGTGGACCGCGAACTACTGGTCCCCTCCGCCCTCAGCGGAGAGCTGGCGTTGGCTACCGAGCTGTTCACTTGTGAGGAGAGCGGAACCCGCGTCCTGCCTGACGAGACGGCGAGCTGCTCCGCCACCGGGAAGCGGGTGCGGCGGGACCTACTGGAGGAGTCCGGCATCTCGCACAAGCTCTACCTGAGGCGCCTGCTGCGAAGATGCCCGGAAACCGGCGTGCTAGGTCTCGAGAACGAGCTCGTGACCTGCCAGGAGACCGGGCTGGCGGTCGCACCTGAAGCCTTGGCCACTTGCACCGTGACAGGGAGAAGGGTGGTCAAGCGACTCCTCGTCGAGTGCGCCGAGTGCTCGCAGCCGCTTCTGCGCTCGGTGGCGACCAAGACCTCTCGTGGCGAGTTGGCCCATGCGCAACATGTCGCGACAAGCGACTTCACGGGAGACCTGTTGCTCAGCTCGGCCCTGGGAAGGTGCTCAGCTTCGAACCTGCTCATCGAACAGGAAGACCTGGTCGGGGAGTTCGCAGGTCCACTCGTTGCCGTGGCGGAAGCCTTCGGAGGCCCAGAATCCACGGACGCCTCCATGATGGCGGCCGCCACCGGGGTGCTCTCGGCGATCGGAGTCCGTCCTAAGAGGGTCTGGACCCGGCCGACGAAGCGAGACGATCTCGTAGCCGTACTGGCCGAGGTGCCGCGCCGGCTGCTGACCCCTCCCCGGCGGTACGCGTTCCTCATCTCCACCGGTTCTGGGCAGGTGGTAGGGGAGATCGCCCGCTTAGAACCGACGCCACGTGGGATCCGCTTCAGTGACGCCCGCTAACCCCTCCCCCGAGGATCCAGAACATCCCTCAACCCATCCCCAAGCAAGTTGATCCCAAGCACGGTCACGAATATCGACAACCCGGGATAAAGCGACAACCAAGGCGCCTGTTGCATGTACCCGGTACCGATCCGCAAGGTACTTCCCCAAGAAGGCGTAGGCGGCTGCACGCCCAGCCCCAGGAACGACAGCGCGGTCTCGGCCAGAATGGCCGCCGCGATAGCCAAAGAGGTCTGCACCAAGAGCGGCCCGATCATGTTCGGGAAGACGTGCTGTCACGAGCCGCAGGCAGGCTTCCGGGTTCGGGAAGATCCTCACGACTCTCGTACGGCGCTTCAGTTCCTGGTTGAAGCGCTCCAGGCCGTTGGTGCTGCGGATACGACGCCGGTGTGAT
>Ga0180217_1001019_pt1 | contig 34478 bp, 31 predicted proteins | sample eDN3rd37CBELigOP_FD_128521 | JGI IMG/M metagenome (GOLD analysis project Ga0180217, IMG submission 128521) | Enriched Organic Plus compost microbial communities from Emeryville, California, USA - eDNA 3rd pass 37_C BE-Lig OP (version 2) (version 2) ... | reverse complement strand
TTTCCAGTTGTTGCTGAACTTCTGTTTGCGGCTCATGGCCCGTTGGGCCTTTGCCAACGCCTGTTCTTGGCGTTTGAAACTATTGAGCGGGGCGAAATAACTGCCGTCGCTCAACGTGGCAAAGGTGCGCTTCCCGATCTGACTCGTCGATTGGTCCAAGACAACATCAACAGGGCTGGCTCATCGGGCCCTTGGGAGGACAACATGTTCAATTCCCATGGTAAGGCATAGGCATAGTTTTTACGGGTGCTTTTTTCAATGGGCACCAGTTGTCCAGCAGGCATGATTTTTGTGGATCGATCCGATTGGTTCGCTGTCCAGGTGCACCCTGGTTGATCTTGTGTTTCAGTTTTTGAGTGCAGGCGATGCCAGGCATCCACATCACCCAGGGCAAGGGCTTTTTCGAACCAGAATTGGGCTTTACTGTAATCGCGGGCAACGCCCTGACCGTACTCATACATGACACCAAGGTTGTATTGGGCAGCAGCGACATTTTGTCCTGCTGCCTGTTCATACCAGTGCAAAGCTGTTTGCATGTCTTGTGGCACCAAGGCACCTTGGGCATAGATACTGCCCAGACTGAACTGGGCTAACGCGTGTCCTTGTCGTGCAGCCAGTTCCAGTTCAACAAGAAACTTGTCAGACTGGTCGTTGCTCTGGTGGTTCAAAGGGGGGCCAGGATCAGTCTGTGAACTGTTCAGATCCGATGGGAGTTGTTTGGCTTGTCCTGCCAGCGCTGGGAGTAACCCAAACAATGCTGTAAGGGCAAAGCAAACCGAAATGGGGATACGAGGTGTTGTCATGCTGCTCAACTCTGTTTGAGCCTTGGCACTTTGCCTACGTCTGGGGCTGGTTTGACATCTTCCCTGGCCAAAAGGCCGGAGATTCCTACGGCGTTCGTTGCGGCATCGCGTTGCAATGAGGATACCACCGTTGCATACCAGCGTTGATCGTGAATGGCAAAAAGAAGGCTGGATTTCGCTCGCACATTCCTGCCCGGCGATTCAGCAGTGCCTGCCACCGACCTGGACATGTTCCGAATCTGCAAATTCTCACGACACGTCATCGCGTGGTTTATGCAGATCGCACGTGAGGCCTTGCGCAGGAAATCACCTCTTTCGTGCCGATCCTTATGCAATGCCAGTGCCTTGTTGACGTCAACCCGGCACGAACCCGTAAAGTGTCGCATGTTGTGCAACAAGTCAAGGTTGAGTCTTCGAAAGGGCGTTTGGCAACCGTGTTTGTCGACGAATGAATCCAGGCATTTTCAAAGGAAATGATCCAATAACCTTCTGCTGGCCCGGTCAAGGGACTTGGGGTTGGCAATGAGATAGCACAATCCGTCGCTGTCGGTAATGAGCAAGCGCTCGTTGGACAGGCGACGGATATCCTGTTCGCTGCGAAGTCTCAATGTGCAGTCTCCCCGGTCGGTCTTTATCGTCCAGTTGCACGGTGTCGATGTGCTGCTTATGGCTGTGATGGCTTTGATAACCGGCATGAAGTCCCGCACAGCCAATGCACGGGTGACCAGGTCGCGCGTTTCTTGCGCAAGGTCTGACATTTGTTCTATCCAGGCCTGTTCATGGCCGTGGCTATCGACCAGCGCAATTCCGGTATCAGGCGACTCTAATGGAAACGCCCGGACAGGCGAAACAATACAGTCAGGTTGGTAGGGTCTGATGAGAATCAGTCGTCCAAATGCATCTTGTTGTAAAGACCAGTGGCTGGTGCTGTATTCAGTCATGATGCCTCCTCGTCCTGTTCCACTGTGTCCCATTCCTCAGATTGCCGTGATGTTGACCCTTGCTGCTCACCCAGCAGTTGTGCCTGATGTAGCCGGTAGTAAGCACCTTGTCGTGCCATCAGTTCATCATGGGAGCCCTGTTCAACCACTTGACCACGGTCAAGAACAACTAGACGGTCTGCCTTACGTAATGTGCTCAGGCGGTGTGCCACGGCAATGGTTGTACGACCCTTGACCAGGTTGTCGAGCGCTTTCTGAATCTCCTTCTCCGTGGTGGTGTCGACCGAGGATGTTGCTTCATCCAGGATGAGGATGCGTGGGTCGATGAGAAGGGCGCGGGCAATGGAAATACGCTGGCGTTCCCCACCTGACAAGGCCTGGCCGCGTTCCCCGACCAGCGAATCGTAGCCATGGGGCAGCTTCAGGATGAAGTCATGGGCATGAGCGGCACGGGCCGCAGCCACGATCTGTTCACGGGTCGCGTCTGGTCTGCCGTAAGCGATATTCTCAGCGATGGTGCCGTAAAACAGGAATGGTTCTTGGAGCACGATGCCGATGTTGCGTCGGTAGGCCTGCAGCTCCATGTCCCTGAGGTCGATGCCATCAACCTTGATGCTGCCCTCCGATACGTCGAAGAACCGGCACAGCAGGTTAAGCAATGTGGTCTTGCCCGAGCCACTGTGACCGACCAACCCGACCATTTCTCCAGGGGCGATATCCAGGTTCAGTCCTCGTAGCACCTGGCGGTGTCCATAGCGAAAGCCAACGTTGCGCATTTCTATCCGGCCTTGGAGACGCTGCGGGACAATTGGACACAATGGCTCCGGTACGCTTGAGGTTCGATCCAGAATGTCGAAGATACGCTTGGCACCTGCTGCAGCTTTATGGGCAATGGATACAAACCGGCTCATCGAGTCCAGCCGGACATAGAACCTTCCGATATAGGCCAGAAAAGCAGTCAGTACACCCACCGAGATCTGCCGCTCCGACAGAAGCCATATTCCGAAGATCCAGACAATCAACAGGCCGACCTCGGTCGCCAGGGTGACACTTGGCGAGAACAGTGCCCAGACCTTGTTGACGCGGTCGTTGACCGCCAGGTTACGCAGGTTTGCCTCCTGAAACCGCTTGATCTCACGCTTTTCCTGGGCAAACGCCTTGACCACGCGGATGCCAGGTATGGTGTCAGCAAGCACGCTGTTGATTTCTGACCATACGCGGTCGACTTTTTCAAAACCAAAGCGCAGTTTGTCGCGCACAGACTGGATCATCCAGGCAATGATCGGCAACGGAACCAGAGTGGCCAGGGCAAGCAGTGGATCAATCGTGAACAAGATGATTGCAATCATCGTGATCATTAGCAGATTGGTCCCGAACTCAAGCAGATGCAGTGACAGGAACAGGCAGATCCGGTCAGTTTCATTGCCAACGCGTGAAATCAGGTCGCCTGTGCGCTTGCCGCCAAAGTACTCCATGGACAGGTGCTGCAGGTGTGCATAGGCAGTGTTGCGTAGGTCTGCACCAATGCGTTCGCTGATGCGGGCAAGTAGGTAGGTGTGGGACCAGCCCAATACCCATGCCAGTAGGGCCGCACCGAGCAGTCCCGAGAGGTAAATCGCTGCTTTATGAAAGTCGAGGTCACCGCCATTCTGGAAAGGGATCAGGACTTCATCCATGAGCGGCATGGTCATGTAGGGAGGAACCAGTGTCGCGGCTGTGGCCAGTAAGGTCAGTGCAAAGCCCGCAAACAGTTCAAGACGATAAGGTCGTGCAAACCGCCAGAGTCGAAACAGCGCCCAAGCCCGAACGGGCGGGTCTGAGGCAAGGCCGGCAGGTTTCTCAAAAGGTTCCAGATCGCTTAGATCCTTGGCCTGTCCGGACGTAACCTTTTTAAAAACCTGCAGTAGATATCCAGTCTCACGGGCGTGTGACAGGGTCTGGTGCCAGGCATGGACTCTTTTGTTCGAATCGCACAGCTCAATCGTGGCTACTCCTGCGTGGTCATGGACATGCAGGACCATGTCTGGTTCAAGCGACCACTGCTTGAAATCATGGTCCGAAACCTCCAGCAGGCGCTTGTTGGTCAGCACCAACATTCCTTTGCAGAAATTGAGGTCGGCATCAAGATCCAGTGTCGCCCCGGCCATGACAGACTCTTCGGGAGCCAAGCGCGAGCGTAAGTCGGCCTGGAATTCATCGGGCATTTGATCGATCATGGATGGGTTGCGGATAATGGGTCGGGAGTGTGCCAGTTGATTCAAATACAACAGTTGACGTGCTGTTGGATCCCTGCGGCAAATGAAATTACAACGCGCTTGAGCGTGCAGCAAAAATTATAGGATATGCTTGTCACGTTTAAGTGCTGCAGCCATGTGTAAGCAGCATCAGATCTCATAGAGGTTTTTTAAGCTTTCCTCGCACTGAGGACTATCATGACAAAAAAATACATCGAGATCATCGATGTGATATTTCTGCGTGGCCCCAACATCTGGACCTGGCCACCTGTTCTGGAAGCCTGGGTTGACATAGGCGATCTGGAAGATTTCCCATCCAACCTCATCCCCGGATTTGCAGAAAGGCTTCAAGCCTGGTTGCCAACGCTCGTTGAGCATCGCTGCAGCTACGGCGAGCGCGGCGGCTTTTTGCGCAGGCTTCACGAAGGAACATGGCCCGCGCACATCATGGAGCATGTCACCCTTGAGTTGCAGAACCTGGCTGGTTTGCCAGGTGGGTTTGGCAAGGCCAGGGAAATCTCATCGCGCAGAGGTGTCTACCGTGTGGTTGTCAGTGCTTTTCAGGAGGAAGTGACCAGAGCTGCGCTCTATGCTGCACGCGACCTGGTTATGGCGGCCATAGAAGACCGTCCCTACGATGTTGCGGCCACAGTGGAACATTTGCACGACCTTGTCCAGACCCATTACCTCGGGCCAAGTACCGAGGCCATCGTGAAAGCAGCCCGTCAGCGGTTTGTTCCGGCGACCAGACTGTGTGCCGGGACAAACCTGGTGCAGTTGGGCTATGGCTCCAGGCAAAAGAGAATATGGACCGCCGAGACAGACAGGACGGGTGCCATTGCAGAGAGCATTTCGCGAGACAAGGATCTTACCCGGCAGTTGCTCAAGACATGCGGGCTTCCAGTTCCGCAGGGGGCGATTGTCGGGAGTGCAGAAGAGGCTTGGGACGTTGCACAGGATCTTGGATTGCCTGTGGTGGTCAAGCCATCAGACGGCAACCATGGCAGAGGGGTTTTTATCGACCTCAGTACCCGGGAAGAAATCGAGAAAGCATTCGAAGTGGCCAAGCATGAAGGCAGTGAGGTCATTGTCGAGCGGTTTATCCAAGGGCAGGAGCACCGACTGCTGGTCGTGGGCAACAAGCTGGTTGCTGCCGCCAAAGGCACGGAAGCCTGGGTACAGGGCGATGGCAGGTCGACCATTGCGCAACTCATTGAGTCCCAACTTAACAGTGATCCCCGGCGCGGTACAAGCGAGGCGCATCCTCTCAATCTGGTCACACTGGACACGGCCGTCCTGCTGGAGATCGAACGGCAGGGGTATCGCAGCGATTCAGTGCCTGCTGAGGGCGCTCGAGTTCTTATCCAGAGAAACGGCAACGTTGCGTTCGACGTGACCGACCTGGTTCACCCGAGAACGGCAGAACAGGTGTGTCTGGCAGCGCGTGTAGTAGGACTGGATATCGCCGGGATAGACCTGGTCGCCAAGGACATCTCAATACCTCTTGAGGAACAGGGGGGCGCATTGGTCGAGGTCAATGCCGGGCCGGGGCTGTTGATGCATCTCAGACCAGCTGAAGGCAAGGCGCGTGCTGTGGGCGAAGCCATCGTGGAGCATCTGTTCCCCAACGGTGACAAGGGACGGATTCCAGTCATCGGCGTAGGCGGCAGCCATGGCAAAACAGCCGTGGCCAGGCTGGTCGCTCATCTACTTGAACTAGCAGGAATGCGGGTCGGGCTGGCTTGTAGCACAGGGTTGTACATGGACGGCCGTGCAGTGCAGAGAGAGGACAGCGCACACTGGGAACCCGCAAGCAGGCTCTTGAAGCATCCGATGGTTGATGCCGCTGTGATCGAAAACGGCAACAGGGTGATCCTGACCGAAGGGCTTGCCTATGACTATTGCAATGTCGGTATCGTGACCGGACTGGATACGTCACAGACTTATCCTGACCTTTATATGGAGACCCCCGAGCAGTTGTTCTCGGTTGTGCGCACCCAGGTCGATGCGGTGTTGCCAGAAGACGGCGTTGCCATCATCAACGCGGCGGAACCGACTGTTGAGGAATTGGCAAAGCTGTGTGAAGGCGATGTCATGCTGTTCGGTCTTGATTCGCAACTGCCAGCGATGGCCAAACACCTGGCAGCGGGCAAGAGGGCAGTTGTGGTCGACAACGGCTGGATCTGCCTTGTCCATGGCAATGACCGGATTCCAGTGATTCAGGCAGACGCAGTCGTCCAGGATGCGTGCGTGCCTTGTTCCCTGGAATTGACATTGGCTGCGGTCGGGGCTGGGTGGGCTGTCGGATTGACCCCTGAGGCCTTGAAGGCAGGCCTGGAAACTCAGGGTGCACCTCATCCATCGTTGATCACTGGTTCTTGAAGGCCGCCACATCTGACCAGTAGCTTGAAGGGGATTTTTAATGGACGTTTCCCGGATTCGCGTCTTGAGGGGGCCGAGCATTTGGTGCCGACGCACAGTGATCGAGGCCATTGTCACCTGCAGTGAACAGGAATGTGACATTGCACGCTTGCCTGGTTTTGAAGACCGGTTGCGATCACGGTTTCCTGAAATCGGCTTGCTACAGCCAGCAGGAAATGAGCAGGAAGCGATACCGATGGCAAGCGCACTGGCTTCGGCTGCGCTGGCGTTGCAGTCGCAGGCTGGATGCCCGGTGACGTTCAAGCGCTGGGTGCCGACTGTGGAACAAGGTGTGTACCAGGTTGCAGTCGAGTATACCGAGGAGGCGGTTGGCAGGCAGGCGTTTTCATTGGCGCAGGACCTGATCCAGGCAGCTCTGGATAACGTGGCGTTTGATCTGCATGGTGCACTGGCTCGTCTTGCCGAGCTTGATGAAGAGCACCGACTGGGTCCGAGCACTGGATCGATTGTGGCGGCGGCAACAGCAAGAGGTATTCCGCATTTCCGACTCAATACCGGTAGCCTGGTGCAGTTTGGCTGGGGCAAGCGCCAGCGCAGGATCATGGCTGCTGAGACCGACTGCTGCAGTGCTATTGCGGAATCAATTGCCCAGGACAAAGAACTGACCAAGCAACTGTTGATGTCAGCGGGCGTGCCTGTGCCACAAGGGCGTCTCGTCGAGGACGAGCAGGACGCTTGGCAGGCAGCTCAGGAAATCGGTGCAGCCGTGGTGGTCAAGCCGCGAGATGGTAACCAGGGCAAAGGTGTGGCTGTCAACCTGACGACACGCGAGCAGGTCGTTCAAGCCTATAAGGTGGCGGCATCGTTCAGCAGAGATGTGATTGTTGAGCAGTACCTTCCAGGCCATGATTTCAGACTCTTGGTGGTGGGTGACAAGCTGGTTGCTGCGGCCCGACGCGATCCGCCCTGCGTCTATGGCGATGGCGAGAAGACCATCCGGGAGCTTGTCGAAGACATCAACCGCGATCCCAGAAGAGGCGAGGGGCATGGAACATCATTGACAAAGATCAGGCTTGATGAAATTGCACTATCAACCTTGGCCAAACAAGGGTATGACCCGGATTCCGTTCCTCCAGTCGGCAGCAGGGTTGTGTTGCGTAACAATGCCAACCTCAGCACTGGTGGTACTGCCACCGATGTGACCGATGATGTCCATCCGGAATTTGCTGCGCGAGCCGTGCTTGCTGCCAAAGTGGTCGGTCTCGGGGTCTGCGGGGTGGATGTGGTAGCCAATACCGTCTTTGAGCCACTGGAAAGTCAGGGCGGAGGCATTGTTGAGGTTAATGCAGCGCCTGGATTGCGCATGCATCTTGCACCTTCGTTTGGCAAGGGAAGGCCTGTGGGCGATGCCATTGTGTCGCTGATGTTCGGTACGGACAATGATGGAAGAATTCCTGTGGCAGCCGTGGCTGGTACAAACGGCAAGACAACGACGGTACGATTGATTGCCCACTTGTTGGGGATGGATGGTCGAACCGTCGGCATGACAAACTCCGATGGCGTTTATATTGGTGGCAAGCGGATTGATAAAGGAGACTGCAGTGGGCCACGCAGTGCGCGCAGTGTGCTGATGCATCCAGATGTTGAGGCTGCCGTGTTTGAGACTGCTCGCGGTGGCATCTTGCGCGAAGGCCTGGGGTTTGACAGGTGTGATGTCGCCGTGGTGACCAACATCGGCATGGGTGACCATTTGGGACTGAACTATATCTGCAGCGTTGAGGATCTTGCTGTCGTCAAGCGGGTGATTGTCGAGAACGTGGCGCCACATGGCGCTGCTGTGCTTAATGCCATGGATCCCCATGTGGTGCCCATGGCGGCAAGTTGTCCGGCACCCGTTATCTTTTTTGCTCACGAGCGACATAATCCGGTGCTGGCGGCACATTTTGCGCAAGGCCAGAGGATCATCTACCGTGAGGGTGGTGATGTGGTGGCGGCATGGAATGATCAGATCGAGCGTTTTTCGCTGCAAGACATTCCACTGACCGACGGTGGTTTGCTGCAGTTCCAGGTGGAGAACGTCATGGCCGCACTTGGTGCTGCATGGGGATTGGGTATTCCATGGCACAGTGTCCGCAATGGATTGGCCAGTTTTGTAAGTGACTGCGAGACAGTTCCCGGTCGGTTCAACCGCTTCAAATACCGAGGAGCGGAAATCATCGCTGATTATGGTCATAATCCTGATGCGATCCAGGCCTTGGTCAAGGCTGTCGAGACCATCCCTGCGGTCAATCGTACCGTTGTCATCAGTGGTGCGGGCGATCGCCGAGACATTGACCTGCGTCGTCAGGCAGAGATTCTGGGGGAAGTTTTTGATCGCGTGGTGCTTTATGAGGACCAATGCCAGCGAGGTAGGGCGGATGGCGAGGTCATTGCCCTGATGCGCGGTGGGTTGGAATCAGCCAGCCGTACCAGGGAAGTGTTGGAGATCCGGGGAGAGTTCTTGGCCATCGATGCCGGGATGGACGGGTTGAAAGAAGGTGATCTGTGCCTGATTCTGGTCGACCAGGTTGAGCTGGCGCTTGACTACATCCGGCAGCGCATCGAAATTCCTTCGTCCCAGGCGGCGTAGTTTTAAAGGGTGTGTGTAACACCGACTCTTTGCAGGACAAGCCCTACAGGGCTTTTATCTTGGTTTTATTCCTTAGGGCACTTCTTGTGGTGACTGGCTGCGTATGCTATCGGAAAGTTGGGCCGAGTTGCTATTGATCCTGTCTGTCACGTTTGCACTGGCTGGCGTTGTGAAAGGGGTCGCGGGTCTTGGTTTGCCTACAGTGGCTATGGGTGTCCTGGGTACTTTCATGGCACCGGCTATGGCAGCAGCTTTCATGGTGGTGCCGGCGCTTTTTACAAATGTCTGGCAACTGTTTGCGGGCCCATCATTTGGGCGGCTGGCGAGCAAGCTTTGGTTAATGATGCTGATGACGGCTCTTGCCACAGTGGCCTCTGCAGGAGTGCTGGGTGGCGTGGATCCAAAATGGTCTCGCCTCACATTGGGATTGGTGCTGGTTGCCTATGCCTGCTATAGCCTGGTGGCACCAGTATTTACCGTGCCTGACAGCGTTCAGGGTTGGTTAGGGCCGGTGTTGGGTGTTATTACAGGACTGCTCACAGGGGTTACAGGCGTATTCGCCATTCCATCTGTTCCCTATCTGCAGGCATTGGGGCTGGACAAAGAGGAGTTGGTTCAAGCGCTTGGGCTTTCATTCACCGTTTCCACCATTGCACTTGGTGTGGGTCTTTCCTTGATTTCTGGGTTTGTTGTGGAGCAGATGGGTTGGTCTGTGTATGCGATCCTGCCAGCAATGCTGGGCATGTGGCTGGGGCAGATCCTACGTTCCCGGATCAGTCAGCAGGCATTTCGCAGATGTTTTCTTGGCTGCCTGGCACTGCTGGGACTGGATCTTTGTATCCGCCCACTGTTGTAATTCATATCTGCTAATCGGAAAGCCTCGGTGTACAGATTGGGGGCGGTGGCAACCAAAAGCGGCTGTTTTTCCTGTTGCGCTACCAGTTCAGCCATTTGGTTTTGCTAGGTGTCGGAAATTTCGTGACGTAAACAGGTTTTCCTGCATAGGATTAGCTCTTTAGAGGAGCAACTCCATGACAACAAAATTTCTGGCTCTGGGTCTGACAGCAACACTGTTCTCATCGCAAGTGTTGGCACATAACTTTGACTTCACAATAGAAAATGGAACCAGGGCCCTGATCCAGGCATTTTATGCTTCGCCAGTCGAGACTGATGATTGGGAGGAGGATATGCTGGAAGAGTTCATAGCTTCCGGCGAATCTCAGACGATCCGTTTCAGTGATGACCGTAATGTCTGCCGCTATGACATCAGGATTGAGTTTTTTAAAAACAGATATGATCCCCATGAAGATACGGTCAACCTTTGTGAAGTGACACGCTACAGGATCACCGACTGATGAGGATCCTGGTTGGATAGGGACTTGTGTTGACATCCTTCCCGGCCTGAAAGTCTCAGGTTTGTTGCTCGTTGCGGCATTAAGCCGCAATGGGTCGCTTCGGTGGGTTATTGCCACTGGCGACCTCACAGCATCGCTCATTTCCCTGGCGCGACGGGCGTGTATCGACTTGAGAATGTTGATCGTATCGACGCCATGAAAACCAAAGACAAGGACGGCTACGCCGGGTGAGTTATCCTTTCTCGCCCTCAAAACGGTGGAGCTTGTTGCGCACAGGGTCATCAACCAAAACCATCCTGCTGTAACAAGATCCCGCCGTTCTTATTGCTTTTGGTAATAAAGTCGGTGAGGTTGTTGTCTGGCACTGTGCTTCAATCGCAGTGCTGGTGCTAAATTCCGTTTATGCATGAACGGCATGACGCTCTGAAGATGCGTCGGTCACGGGTTATTTAGAGGTTGCAAGATTTGATTGTCCTTGAAAACATCAGCAAGACATACTTGGCTACTGGCGTGGAGGTTGCCGCGCTTTCCAATGTCAATCTACGGATCAACGAAGGTGAGGTATTTGGGATCATTGGTCGCTCTGGAGCCGGAAAAAGTACGTTAATTCGCCTTTTGAATCTTCTGGAACGGCCAAGCAGCGGCAAGGTTGTATTCAAGGGCACATGTCTGAGCGATCTGGACGAACCCCAGCTCAGACCCATCCGCCAGAAGATCGGCATGGTGTTCCAGCATTTCAACTTGCTGCAGTCCAAGACCGTGATCGACAATGTCTGCTTTCCTTTGAAGCTTGCAGGCATGTCGCGCCAAGATCGTCATAAAAGGGCCATGGAAGTCCTTGATCTGGTTGGGCTCTCTGGGCATGCCGGAAAGTATCCAAGACAGCTCTCCGGCGGACAGCAGCAAAGGGTTGGCATTGCCAGGGCACTGGCCAACAGGCCAAGCCTGCTGTTATGCGATGAGGCGACTTCTGCCCTTGATCCTGAAACGACTCAGTCAATTCTTTCCCTCCTGCAGCAAATTAACCGAGACCTTGGGCTGACCATCGTGCTGATCACACATAGTATGGACGTGATCCGCCAGATCTGCCACCGTGTGGCTGTCATTGAGAAAGGCCAGGTGGTCGAAAGCGGTGATGTTCTGGATGTGTTCCTGCATCCAAAGCATGAAACAACCCAGAGCCTGCTCGCACAAAGCGGTATCGACACGGATGGCTGGAAGGCCATGCTCAACCATGGCCAGGGACGGGTGCTGCGGCTGACATTCAAGGGTGATGCAGCGACGGCGCCGATGATCAGCAGGATCAGCAGGGATCTTGGTCTGGACATTTCCATCCTTCAGGGGTCGATAGGACGTATCAACCAGACACCTTATGGTCAGTTGGTGATACAAGCGCAGGGCGACCATGTATCACTTGCCAGATTGGAGGGGCTGTTGGACAGCCTGGAGATAAGCCACGAGGAATTGCAGGCATGAACTGGTCAAACATGGATTGGCTTCTCATCTTGGAGGCAACATTTGACACCCTGCTCATGACAGGGATCTCTTTGGCGTTTGCTGTGCTGATCGGGTTGCCTTTGGGTGTCGTACTGTTTTTGACTGGTCCGAGACAGTTGATGAGTACCCCATGGGTCTATCAGTCACTGTCGCTTCTGGTCAATGTGCTCCGGTCGGTGCCATTTCTGATCCTTCTGATTGTCATGATTCCTTTGACAAGGGTTCTGGCTGGAACGTCGCTGGGCGTGGCTGGTGCGATTCCACCGCTTGTGGCAAGTGCAGCGCCGTTTTTTGCGCGTCTTGTCGAGAACGCGCTCAAGGAGCTTGATCCTGGGGTAATCGAAGCCAGTCGCTCAATGGGTGCGAGCTCCATGCAGACCGTGCTGATGGCGTTGCTGCCTGAAGCCAGGACAGGAATCGTTGCAGCAATCGTGGTGACTGCCATCATGCTGGTGGGTTATTCGGCCATGTCCGGAGTTATTGGCGGTGGAGGTCTGGGAGACCTGGCTGTCAGGTTCGGGTACCAGAGGTACCAGACTGATGTCATGGTGCTGACGGTATTGATTTTGGTTGTGATGGTGCAGGTCATGCAGGTCCTGGGTGACAGGCTGGTTGCAAGGCTGAACCACCGCAGAGTCTGATTTGAAACTAGCTATGGGGTAAAGAAATGTTGTTAAGGAAACTTCTTCCAGCAGTCCTTCTGGCAAGCTTTGGAGCCGCAGTCTCAGTGGCTCATGCGCAGGCGCTGAGCGTGGCGGCCACGCCGGTTCCGCATGCTGAGCTGCTTGAGTTTGTCAAACCTGAGCTGGCAAAGCAGGGCATTGATCTGGACATCAAGGTGTTTACAGACTATGTACAGCCAAACCGTCAGGTGTGGGATGGGGCAATCGATGCCAACTTCTTCCAGCATCAGCCGTACCTGGATTCCTTCAACAAAGAGCACAAGACAGACCTGGTTTCCGTAGGCCTAGTCCATGTGGAGCCTTTTGGGGCGTATTCACAAAAGGTCAAGAAACTTGAGGATTTGAAGGAGGGTGCCCAGGTAGCGCTGCCCAATGACCCATCCAATGGTGCCAGGGCTTTGTTGCTTCTGCAGAAAGCAGGCCTGATAAAACTCAAGAACCCTGCGGACATCCTGGCCACTTCCAGGGATGTGGTTGAGAACCCGAAGAAACTACGGTTCAGGGAAATCGAGGCAGCCAACCTGCCGCGGGTGCTGCCAGATGTCGATCTGGCACTGATCAACACCAATTATGCGCTTGAGGCTGGCCTGAATCCCGTCAAGGATGCGCTGATCATTGAGGGCATCGAGTCCCCTTATGCCAACCTTGTGGCGGTTCGTCGCAGCGATGCTGACAAGCCCGCTGTCAAGAAGCTTGTTCAGGCATTGCAAAGTGATTCGACTCGCAAGTTCATTCAGGACAAGTACCAAGGCTCGATTGTGCCTGCGTTCTGATTGGATTGAGTGGCATGGCCGCCTAAAGCAAAGAGCCTGTGACCTTGTGGGTCACAGGCTCTTTTGCCAGATGGCTATAACACATCTGTTCGGGTATTACTGCCCGCGGATGGTGTTGGGCAGGAAGGTTGCAATTTCAGGCCAGATGATCAGCAGCAACGCTGTAACCACAAGCACGATGAAAAAAGGGAAGGAGGCTTTTGAAACTTGCCAGAGATCCCTGCCTGTGATTGACTGAAGGATGAACAGGTTGATCCCGACTGGGGGGGTGATCTGCGACATCTCGATGACAATGACCAGGAATACCCCAAACCAGACGGGATCAATCCCGGCTTGCTGGGTCACCGGCATGATGACAGCGGCTGTCAGCACCACGATCGAGATACCATCCAGGAAGCAACCAAGGATGATGAAGAGAACGGTCAATGCAATCAACAACTCAAACTTGCCCAGACCAAGCGATGCTACCCATACGGAAAGTTCCCTGGGGATGCCGGTAAAGCCCATCGCTGTTGACAGGAAAGCCGCACCTGCCAGGATGAACGACACCATGACGCTGGTTTTGGTGGCACCGAGTACGCTGTCTACAAAGCTTTGCCATGACATAGCGCCAGTGGCCGCTGCAATGACCAGTGCACCGACAACCCCAACGGCCGCGGCTTCCGTGGCTGTTGCAATGCCCAGGTAGATGGAGCCGATTACAGCGATCATCAATAGTACAACTGGCAGCAATTTGGCTGTTTCGCGCACCCGTTGCATGAACGGCACACCAGGTTCGCGAGCCGGGGTCTTGGACGGGTTAAGCAATGACCAGACGATCAGGTAACCCATGAACAGCAGCATCAGCAAGATGCCAGGGATCACCCCTGCGATGAACAGTCGAGTAATGGAAACATCGGCTGCAACACCGTAAACGATCATGATGATCGAAGGTGGAATCAGGAATCCCAAGGTTGCTGAACCGGCAAGGCTGCCAATGACAGTAGGCTCGTGATATCCGCGCTTGAGAAGCTCTGGAACCGTGATGCGACCAATAGTTGCTGTGGTGGCTGCTGAGGAGCCAGAAACTGCAGCAAAAATTCCGCAACTGACCACGTTGATGTGTATCAACCTGCCAGGCAACCTGGTCAACCATGGGCTCAGGCCTTCAAACATGTCCTGGGCCAAGCGTGTCCTGTAGAGAATTTCACCCATCCAGATGAACAAGGGCAGCGAAGTCAGTGCCCAGCTTGAGCTTTGGCCCCAGATCACTGTGGCCTGAATGCTTGTTGCTGGAGCGTGAGAAAACAGCAGCATGCTGATCAGGCCCACTGACATGAGTGTGATTGCAACCCAGACACCGCTTGCCAGCAGCACCAGCATCAAGACTGCAACAATCAATCCAATGATAGAAACGTCCATGGTGCTATTCCTGAATCTGCTCGCGGTTTTTCTCGAAGTTGGGCGCTCTGCCCATGACGACATTGATGAGGTCTTCAAGCAATGCCAGGCAAAAGAGGACGATTCCAAGCGCCATGCTGATCTGAGGAATCCAGATCGGATACTTGATGATGCCGGTGGACATTTCGTCGTATAGCCAGCTCTCGTATGTCAGGTAGATGGCGTTATAGGCCCAGACTCCGATCATGACGAGTGCAAACAGCAAGGCCAAGGTCAGCACGATCCTTTGCGCATTGCTAGAGAGCTTGTCGGTTACGAGCGTGACCCTGATGTGAGCACCACTTCTGAAAGAATAGGCCAGACCAAGAAAACTGCTGGCGGCGAGGCAGTAGCCTGCGAACTCGTCAACCGAGGGTAGTTGGGTGTTGAGGAATCGGGCTACGATCTGTGCCACAACCAGTATGCCGATTGCAACAAGAAATATTCCCGCCAGATACCCGCTCCAGAGAAACAGGCGATCCAAGATTTTGCTGATCATGATATGAGGACTTGATAAGAAGCCGGCCTGGAGCAGCCGGCGTAAGGACTTGTAGTTCAGTAAGCGCTGCTACAGCTCCAGATTAACGCAGCGGGGCAAGCATTTTTTGGCCATCTGGACCAACAGCCTCAGCCCATGATGCGGTCATGACATCACCAATCTGTGCCAGACCTTTCATGAGTTCTTCGCTGGGCTCAGGAACTTTCATCTTGGCTTTGAGCGCATCGGTGGTTTCATTGAGCACTTGTTTGCTCATCTCCCAGCCACGCTCCTCAGCGGCCTTGGCTGCGTCAAGCAGTGCTTGCTGGGCTTTCGGGCTCAGGCGTTTGAATGCGCGCTCATTAACGTAGATCATGTTCTTGGGCAACCATGCCTGGATGTCATAGTAGTAGTTGGCAAACTCCCAAGCTTCGGTACGCAGACCTGTTGCAGCGGATGTCACCATGGCATCGACGATACCAGCAGAGAATGCCTGGGGAATTTCAACGGCTTCCACTGTGGTGGGGACTGCCTTCATCAGACGGGCCATCTGTTCCGTTGTGGAGTTGTAGGTCCTGAACTTGATGCCTTCGAGGTCAGCAAGTTTGTTGATTTCTTTCTTGGTAAAGAATCCTTGTCCAGGCCAAGGCACTGCATAGAGCAGGCGCATGCCCTGATCTTGCAGATATTTTTCTACAAAAGGACGCTGGCCTTGCCACAGTTTCCATGCGGAGTCATAGTCGGTGACCAGGAATGGGATGGAGTCAACCTGAAACAGAGGGCTCTGGTTGCTCAGGTTCGACATGATGGTTTCGCCGATTTCAACCTGTCCGGAGCGCACTGCACGGGGGATTTCAGGATGCTTGAAGAGAGACTGCCCAGAGTGCACTTTGATGACGAGTTCACCGTTGGTGAGTTTGTTGACGTCTTGAGCAAACTGATTGATGTTCTGGGTGTGGAATTCTGCTTCCGGATAGGGGGTGGCCATGTTCCATGTGGTCTGGGCAACGCCTGCAAATGACGCTGCTGTCAGTGCGCCGGCGAGGACTAGGCTTTTGAACGGACTGCGCATGTCAAATCTCCTGACAATGAAAGGTGGGCTGTAAATACAGAAAGCCTTGCTGTGTATATTTAACAGGGGTGAGCGTATCAATAAAAATGGCCGCACACAATGGCCAAATTCAACTTGGCATCAACATGGTAATTCCATGCACAAAAACAGTGCAATTAAGGAAATTCATGGGTTGTATTGGTGCATTTTTCATTTGAGTGTTGGAGCAAAGCAAATTTCAGTAGGCGCCAACCTTGCCGCATGGCAAGCAAAATAAACCGCAAATTGGGTCATGAACCGCATTGGTAGTTGGCATGTTCCCGATGATGGTGTTCAATCAGTCTTGATATCTTCACCCCTAAGTCTTTTAAGCAAGATTCATACCCATGCCAAACAACACCAACAGCAGTGCGGTACAGGAAGTAATTGAATTCTGGGTCAATGCAGGCCCCTCGAAATGGTTTGCCAAGGATCTCGAATTCGATCGGGACTTCAGGGACCGCTTCATGCATCTGCATATGCAGGCAGCAGCTCGCAAGCTCGACCACTGGGCCGAGTCAGCACAGGGATGTCTCGCATTGCTGATATTGCTGGACCAGTTCCCACGCAATTCTTTCAGGGATACGGCACACATGTTCGCAACCGACCCGCTGGCGCTGTTTTTTGCCAGGCAGGCTCTGGAGCGGTCATTTCTGGAACAGATAGATCCACAACTCAGGGTGTTCATGGTGCTGCCATTTGAGCATTCCGAGAGTCTGGACGATCAGGAACTGGCGGTAAAACTATGCAAGGATCTGTCGCCACGGGTCTATGAGTTTGCCGTGATCCACAGGGATGTGATCAGACGGTTTGGCAGGTTTCCTCATCGCAACCGTGCCCTTGGGCGGGTGACCACCCCAGAAGAACAGGCTTTCCTGGACCAGGGCGGTTTCAGTGGCTAGGCGTAATTGCTCATGTTCCATGGATAAGCGGGGTGTATATTTTTCGGATGAAAATGAAGGAGAGTGTGATCGATGCGGATCCTGCTGGTAGAGGACGAGCCTGATCTGGCGCACTGGCTGACACGCAGTCTGCACAGGCAGGCTGGTTTTGCTGTCGAGTGGGCCAATGATGGTCTGCTGGCATTTCGTCGCTTGTCGATGGAAGAGTTCGACGCTGTGATCCTTGACCTGGGGATCCCGGGTATGGATGGCAGGACACTTTTGTCCAAGCTGCGTGCGCAGGATGACCGTACCCCGATCCTGGTTTTGACGGCGCGTGACTCGCTTGCGCAGCGGGTGCAGACGCTGGAGTCTGGTGCAGATGACTTTCTGCCCAAGCCCTTCATGATTGAGGAGCTTTGTGCACGTCTGAATGCCTTGATTCGCAGAAGCAGGGGCAAGGACAAGCCACGCATGTCCTGCGGCAGCCTGCACTTCGATATCGTCAATCATCGTTTTGAACTGACGGGCAGTCAACTGCAATTGACCCCCAGGGAAATGGAAGCTCTGCGGGTATTGATACAGCGCAGCGGTGAGCCTGTCTCCAAAAAGCACATCCTTGAGCGGTTGTCAGAGAATGCTGACGAGGAACTCAGTCAGGATGCCATAGAAGTCATCATCCATCGCCTGCGCAAGAAGCTGCAGCAATCGGATGTGCAGATCACGACCATCCGGGGCATTGGCTACTGCCTGGAACCTGTGGCGCACAACGATGCATGATCAGAAACCAAGTATTGCTGTCAATAGTGGGCTGCGATGGCTCAGGCCTCAGAGCCTGAAGTCAACGTTGCTTTGGCTACTGATTCCTTCTGTGGCCATTGCCATGGCGCTGTCATTCTGGGCTTCGACGCAGGAGTTACGCTCCCAGGTCAACGCTGCTTTCGATAGGTCACTGGCTGGCGCACTGAGATCCATACAGGTCAACCTGCGCACCGAGAGTGGTGGCCTGGGTATGGAGCAGCCGTTTTACCTGCTCGAGTTCCTGTCGTTGACAACGGGAGGCACGGCTTACTTTCGCATCAGTTCGGAAAATGGCCTGACTGAGCTTGGCTTTACCGAGTTGCCATTGCCGACCCAACCGTTAAAGACCAATGAGCCGGTTTTTTATGATGGCGACTACTATGGTGAGCCCTTGCGGCTTGCAGCCGTGGCCGTGGAGATTGACCGGGGAAGTTTCAATGAGCGTCAGGAGCGCGTCATCCTTGTCGTGGCTGAGGATGTGCGTGGCCGGGATGATTTTCTTGAACGCGTGAGGATGCAGTCCTTTCGCAAGGATGTAATTGTTCTCATGCTCATGATTGCATTGCTTCTGGCCGGTGTTCTCATGGTCGTCAGGCCGCTCAAGCTCATCAGCGAGGAAATCAAGAACAGAAGCTTCGATGACCTGCAGCCGATTGATCCGGAAACCTTGCCTAGGGAAGTGCGTCCACTGGTGCAGGCCATAAACCTGCACATGCAGAAATATGCAGAGAAGGCCAAGCTGCAGAAACAGTTCCTTGACGATGCCTCACATCAGTTGCGCACTCCGCTGTCGGTTTTGACGACGCAGGTTGAATATGCACGGCAACTGGCCAAAAGCCCCGAGATGAAGGAAGTGCTTGATGCGATCCTGAACAAGCTGCGTAATACGGTGCGGCTGACCAACCAGATGCTTTCACTGGCCAAGGTGCATGACGCAGCTGACAAGCTTGCCATGCGTGCACCGGTTTCTAGTGCAGACCTGTGCCAGATCGCCCGTGATGTGGTGGCAGAGTTTCTTCCCGCGGCGCGTAGAAGGCGCATGGATTTTGGGCTCGACTGTCCTGATGAGCCTGTCAAGGTTCGGGCAATTGACTGGCTGGTGAGCCAGGCTTTGTCCAATCTGGTATCCAATGCATTGATTTATTGCCAGGAAGGTGCGAGGATAACCGTAATAGTCAGGCAAACTGACGAGGCAGCTGTCCTTGAAGTCGAGGACAACGGGCCTGGCATGAGCGACCAGGACATGGCTTTGGCAAGTCATCGTTTCCGAAGGGGTGAGGCGGGTCGCAAGATGCAGGGGTCGGGCTTGGGGCTGGCGATCGTTCAGACTGTCGCGCAGCTTAACAACGCCAAGCTGGAGCTGGAAAGACCACAGCAGGGTACCGGTTTGATCGCCAGGCTGGTGTTTCCAACCAGGCACTGAGCAAAGGGAGCTCGGGCCTTTGGGTGGTTGCAAACAAGAATTCAATATAAGCAACTCACTATTGGTAATTTCCCTGATAACTCACAATTTTTTGGGAAATTGAAAGCTAAGCGAAAGCTTGGCTTGGGTATGTTCATGCCCGGTAGTGTGTGTTCCAAGACACGCCTAAGTCCATAAGGAGACGAAGAAATGACATTTAAAAGTTTGACCCTCTCGTGTTTGACTGCAGGCATGGTGGGAGTAGCTGCGCTGGCCTCCTCACCAGTGGCTGCTCAGCCCACCAAGCCGGAATGTGTTGCCCCGGCCCAGCCTGGTGGTGGCTTTGACCTGACCTGCCGTCTGGCCGTCAGTTCATTTGCCGAAACCAAATTGCTTGCCGAGCCAATGCGTATTGTCTACATGCCAGGTGGAATTGGTGCAGTTGCATACAACCATTTTGTGGCACAGCGTCCTGCCGATCCCAATGCGATCGTGGCTTTCTCGGGAGGCTCATTGCTGAACCTCGCACAAGGTAAGTTCGGCAAGTTTTCTGCTGATGACGTCCGCTGGCTGGCCGCTGTCGGAAGCGACTATGGTGTGGCAATTGTTCGTGAAGACTCACCTTTCAAGGATCTGAAGTCGTTCATGGAAGCGCTGCGTCAGGATCCCAGCAAAGTTGTGATCGGTGCTGGTGGTTCAATTGGCAGCCAGGACTGGATGAAGGCCGCCTTGACAGCCAAGGCCGCAGGCGTGGATTACAAGAAAATGCGTTTTGTGGCCTTTGAAGGTGGTGGTGAGGCGCTGACAGCACTGCGTGGCGGCCATATTCAGGCCTTCATGGGCGATGCAGCTGAAGCCAGGACCATGCTTGACGGTGGTGCACCGATCCGTGTGCTCGCTGTCTACAGCAACGAACGCTTGCCTGGCAAGATGGGAAGCATCCCAACCGCCAAGGAACAAGGCTTCGATATCACTTGGCCGATCATCCGTGGTTTCTACATGGGGCCCAAGGTAGCAGACAAGGACTATGACTGGTGGGTTGAGGCTTTCAACAAGCTCATGAAGACTCCTGAGTTCGCCAAGATCCAGGAGCAACAGGGACTGTTCCCATTTGACATGACCGGCAAGGAGCTTGACACCTTCGTCAAGGACCGGGTCAAGTTCTACACCGAGCTTGCAGATTCTTTTGGTTTGATCAAGAAGTAAATCTCTGATCATCGGGTGGGTAGCGATGCTGCCCGCCCGTGATGGTATCCGGCGCGTGTGGTTTAGTCGGATAGGGTACAGGAAATAAACATCATGACTTTGAACGACAGGCTGCTAGGGATAGTAGCGTTGCTGATTGCTGCCTTTTTGACCTGGTATGGATACGATCTAGAGGCTCCTTTCTCTTACGAACCCGTTGGCCCCAAGGCTTTTCCCCTTTTGCTGGCGCTGGTCATCGCGTTATGTGGGGTACGTCTGGTTCTGAAGGGAGGTGGCAATGTGCCAGCCAATCCTCCGGGCGCCAACCTGAGGATTGCCGTGATGGTCGGGGTCTTGCTCGCATATGGTTATTTTTTCCAGACGCTTGGTTTTATCGTGGCAACGTCATTGATGTGCCTGACTATTGGTCGAATGTTTGGTGGTAGCTGGACCAAGACACTGATTGGTTCGGTTCTGCTGTCGATAGGATTGTTTCTTTTGTTTGACAGGGTAATGGATGTGGTGCTGCCTGCCGGCATCCTGGGAGGCTGGCTGTGAGCGGATTGTTAGACCACCTTTCAATAGGATTTGGGGTTGCCTTTTCGGCAATGAACCTTCTTGTGGCTGCGATTGGTTCGTTTATCGGAACCATCGTCGGCGTTTTGCCTGGACTTGGACCGATCAATGGCGTGGCAATGCTGGTGCCGATTGCGTTCGCAATGCAACTGCCACCTGAGACAGCGCTGATCCTGTTGGCAGCGGTATACGTCGGTGCCGAGTATGGCGGCCGGATTACATCGATTCTGATCAATGTTCCTGGCGAGGCGGCTGCGGTCATGACGACGCTGGATGGTTACCCGTTGGCTCGTCAGGGTCTTGCCAGTGTAGCCTTGTCGCTTTCGGCCTGGGCTTCGTTTATCGGTTCGACCATTGCAATCTTTGGCATTCTTCTGCTTGCGCCTCTGCTGGCAAAATGGGCGATTGCGTTCGGGCCGGCAGAATATTTCGTGCTGATGGTCTTTGCATTTTGTGCATTGACGAGCCTGTTGGGTGAGGAGCCTGTCAAGGGTGTCTTTGCAGCCATGCTCGGACTGGCCATTTCGACAGTCGGGGTTGATGCCAATTCAGGCGTATATCGATATACGTTTGGCATTCCAAACTTGGCAGACGGGATTGACTTTGTGGTTGTCGTCATCGGCCTTTTTGCAGTTGCCGAAATGATGCAGATGCTGGAGACCTTGTTGTCGGGCACATCCATTGATGTCCCCAAGAGCAAGCGCAAGTTGTTCAACCTCAAGGAAGTGGCTTACACCTGGTGGACGGTTGTGCGCTCGGGTGTGATGGGGTTTGTGATCGGCATCTTGCCAGGCGCTGGCGCGAGCGTGGCGTCGGCAGTCGCGTATGCCAATGAGAAAAAATATCAGGAAGGCAGGGATCCGGATGCTAAGTTCGGTCAGGGAGACCTGCGTGGACTGGCTGCGCCAGAGTCGGCCAACAACAGCGCTGCAACCGGTTCATTCATCCCGATGTTGACACTCGGTGTTCCAGGGTCTGGTACGACTGCGGTCATGATGGGTGCCCTTACCCTCTATAACATCACGCCAGGACCTGTGCTGTTTGATACGCAGCCACAACTGGTATGGGGCCTGATTGCATCACTGTTTATTGCCAACATCATGCTGTTCGTGATGAACGTGCCGATGGTACGGGTCTTTGCATCGATGTTGTCCATCCCCCCTTGGCTGCTGGTTCCAGGCATTCTGGCCACCAGCTTTATCGGTGTCTATGCCTTGAATGGCACGACCTTTGACCTCTTGCTGATGACTGGCATTGGTGTTTTTGGATATTTCCTGAGAAAGTTGAATGTTCCGATGGCGCCCATGGTGCTTGGTGTTGTGCTGGGCAACCTGATGGAGCAGAACTTGCGCCGTGCCTTGTCCATTACAAACGGAGATCCTTCCATCTTGTTTGAGAGCGGCATTTCGATCTCGTTGTGGATCCTGGCTGCAGCAGTTGCCATCGTTCCGCCTTACCTGCGCCATCTTGCACGCAAGAGACAGGAATCTGGTCAAGAGACATGATCTAGAACTGATCTGTGGAATCAAGGGCGGAAGTTGCCCGAGGCAGTAAATCCGGGGCCTGCGCATATCGCAGGCCCTTTTACGTCAAGCGCAGAAAAACGCTGGCAGGATGTGTACACGATCCGGTGTATGAGATCGGGTATGGATTTTGCATGCATGAAAGTATGCTGTGTTGCTCAGAGGTTTGATGCACGGAATTATCCTGATGTATACGTTGTAATACAACGAACGAGTTGCATTTCAGATGTTGGCGTGGGATAAGTGCTGCACTCACTTTTTGCGCAAAGTACTTCTGTTGCTTGATGTTCAAAGGGTTACAGTTGATTTCAAGCGGTTATCCAGGGTGTTGTTCACAGTTGTTGTGGACAAAATTTTGAACATCAGTTGTTGCATGTTGATAAGGTAGGGCCCGATTTAATGGGCTGGGTCTGGAGGTTTTGTGGTTGATTCATCAAGAAAGGACGATACCGGGGACGTTGTGCTGAATGCACCGCGTTCAGTCTGGGATCTGTTCCTTGGGTTCACTTGGCTGGCCATACAAGGGTTTGGTGCAGCTGCGCCAGTTGCATATCGTGAAATTGTAGAAAGAAGAAAATGGCTGACACCTCAGGATTTTGCGCAAGACTGGGCGGTGGCGCAGTTGATGCCGGGTCCGAATGCCATCAACTTGTCGTTGATGGTTGGGGACCGGTTTTTTGGAGGTAAGGGGGCATTTGCCAGCGTTCTCGGCATGACTTGCGCTCCGGTGTTGATCGTTGTGACGATCGCCACCATCTATAACGAGTTTTCAAGTATCCCCATGGTGGCTGGCGCATTGAAGGCCATGGGCGCGGTTGCTGCCGGGTTGATCATCGGTACGGCGCTCAAGCTATTGACCAATACGGACAAAAAAATCTTCGGTACGGCCTTGACATTCGGGATGGCAATCGTGACGTTCATCCTGATGGGTATTCTGGGGTGGCCGCTACTCTGGGTTCTGGGATCCATGTGCACTTTGGGCACATTGTGGGCATATTCCCGTATCAGGAAGTTGCGCCACTTGGGCAGGAGCACGACATGAGCTGGACCCTGAACTGGTCAGACTGGCTGACATTGGCGACGTTTTTTGGATCGTTGTCCCTACTTAGTGTCGGTGCAGGGGCATTGACCACATCAACCCAGATGTACCAATTTCTGGTGGTGCAAAAGGGCTGGCTCACTGCTTCGGCGTTCAGCACGTCGATTGCCATTGCCCAGGCTTCGCCAGGGCCCAATGTGCTGTTCGTGTCCTTGTTTGGCCTGAATGTGGGAATGGCGCAGGGCGATTGGGTATCAGGTGTGGTGGCTTTGCTGACAGCGACGATTGGGTTTCTTTTGCCAAGCTCAATCTTTACTGTCTATGGAACCCGTTGGGTCAGGAAGTACCAGCACCTTGACTGGGTCCGAGCTTTCAAGATCGGTGTCGCACCGGTTTCGGGGGGATTGCTTGCTGCCGCTGGCTGGATGCTGCTCAAGCCTGCAGCTGATGGTCATCTGGACTGGCATCTGTGGGTGCTGGCCCTTGGAACCATGCTGCTGACCTGGAAAACCAGGTTTCATCTGCTTCTGCTGTTTGCCATCGGTGCGGCCATTGGAGCCTTGATGTCCATGTCACTGTGACTTCTGGCCGGCAAGATGCTACCGGCCAGGCGCCGGGTGCCTTGGCGGTACCCGGCTCTGGCCATAGGGAAGTATCAGATCTCAGGATGCTTCTGATGCCATTGTGTGGCGGCTTCAAATGCAGCACCTGCTCTAAGGACAGTGGCTTCATCGAAGTGTCTGCCGACAAGTTGCATCGAGATAGGAAGTCCCCCTGATGACAGTCCGCAAAGCAGGGCAAGCGCAGGGTGCCCCGTCATGTTGAATGGCGCACGGGCTTGCCGCGGATAAGTTCTTACCGCTGCTGCCTCATCGTCAATGCGGCAGGCTGGATCAAGCGAGTTTGCCACAAGCAGGACATCCACTTCGCGCAGGACATCATTGACTGCCTGAATCATCTCACGGCGCTTCTGCATGGCCATCACATACTCTGCGGCTGACAGGAATGCGCCTGGAAGCAGCTTGCGCCTGGACATGGAACCGTAGTCTTGAGGACGTTCGGCCAGCATGCGATGGTGCACGGCCCAGCCTTCGGCAAACTGGAAGGTTTTCTGCACGCTGGCCATGGATTCGAGCGAGGGCAGTGTGACATCGACAACATGTGCGCCAGCTGCCTCAAAAACTTTGGCGGCTTCTTCCAGGTAGGCTGCAACTTCTGGATCTGCGACCAGGTCTTTTTCATGGAAATGGCGTACGAAGCCGATGCGCAATCCCTTGACGCCACGGTTAAGGTCGCGAGCAGCGGACTCAGGGCCAACGCCAGGTGTGCGTCCTACCAGGGCATCGAGCATCAGTGCAAGGTCTTCGCAGCTTCTGGCCATGGGACCGACATGGTCCAGTGAGAACGCAAGCGGGTATACCCCTTTGCGGCTTACCAGATCGTAAGTGGGTTTCAGACCTGCAATGCCGCAGGCAGCTGCAGGATGGCGGATCGAACCGCCAGTGTCTGTCCCCAGCGCAAGCGGCACCATGCCTGCTGCAACAGCTGCGCCAGAGCCCGAGGATGAGCCACCGGGATGGTGGTCAAGGTTCCATGGGTTGCGCGATGGTGGGAAGGGAAGATCAAACGATGGGCCGCCAATGGCAAATTCGTGCAGAGCGAGCTTGCCCAGATAGAGGGCCTGGGCTCCACGCAAATTCCGGATGACGACGGCATCTTCGGTGGCTTTGTGATCCAGCATCACTTTGGAGTGACAGGTCGTGGCCTGGCCAGCAACATCGATGATGTCCTTAATGGCATACGGCACGCCGTGCAATGCACTCGATACACGGCCAACCATGTAGTCGGCTTCAGCCTGTCTGGCTTGTGCCAGTGCAGTTTCGCGCTCGACATGCAAGAACGCATGGACCTTGTCATCGATGGCATCAATGCGGTCGATCAGGCTTTGAACCAGTTCGACGGGAGAGAGCTTGCGCTCACGGTAGGCCTTGCTGATCTGTGCTGCGGTCAACCATTCTAGTTTCATTATTGTTGCTCCCTGACGGACATGGATGGCCATATGTCAACGGTGACATCTTCCGGTTGCGGGAAGTTGGCTTTCAGCTTCTGTGCCACGTTGGCTGCGATCAGGATTTCTTCACTGTAATGATCCGCAATCAGGTGCAGCCCAAGCTCGCGCGCGCGAGCCAATAGGGCAGCTTCGGACGGCGCCAGGTTTTGTCCACTGCTCATTTTGATACTCCTAGGTAAACGGGACGGGCAGTCCCATCGGCAGAAAACTGGCGTGTAATCCCCCGACACGCCAGGCTTGCCTAAATCCTAGCGTGTGGCGGCAATTTTGTGCGAGGAAGAAAAGAAAAATATGCGATCGGGTGATGGGCTACTTGTCATCAATTCTGGACAGACGGTTGCGTAGCAAGTGCAGTTCCTCAGTCAAGTCAGCCACCAGGGCTGCAAGCTGAGGGTCGGCATCGAACTTGTCTTCCAGATCGGCAATGGTCCTTGCTCGCCAGACCATCGCTGTAGAGAAATAATAGGTTCCATCCCTATTCTGTGCATGAAGGATATCTTGCTCAACGTGCTCAATGACCCATTGCGGGCTGACATTACACAGGCGCGCAATGTCATGGGTGCACAGAGAATTGTCTTCAATGATCTCGACATGCTCGATGATGGTGCGAGGGATACCGTCGTTGCGTTGTGGCATCGTCGCGGCCTCCTACTAGAATCTTGGGTTAAAGCCAGGGTAGGCTTTGGCAAGGGCTTGCCAGGCGGCTTTCTGCTCTTCAGTCACCGCACTTGGGACTGCGATCTCGACTTCCAGGAGAATGTCGCCTGGAGTCTTGCCAGGGATTCCTTTGCCACGCAACCTGAGTTTTCTTCTGGCGATAGTACCGGCCGGCACATTGACTTGTACAGGGCCAGCCGGCGTGTTGACCTGAACCTGTGCACCAATGGCGGCTTCCCAAGGCGTGATGGCCAAAGGCATGAGGAGATCGCGCCCCTGGACTTGCATCCTGTCCTTAGGCTCGATATGTATCTTCAGGTAAAGGTCTCCTTTCGGCGCACCCTCGCCAAATCCGGGCTCTCCCTGACCTGCGAGTCGGATGAGCTGACCTTGTGCCACACCGGCAGGGATCTTGACTTCAAGGGTGCGGACCTGGTCAGTCAACCGGCCATCAGGTGTGACACCTGCGCTTTTGAGCTGGATGGTCCTGGTGGTTCCCTTGTAAGCATCTTCAATGGATATGCTCAGGTCAGCGTGAATGTCCTGCCCAGGCCAAACCGCGCGCCCGCGGGCGCCGCGAGGCCTGGAGCCACTCCTGCCGAAGAATTCTTCAAAAATATGGCCTAGATCCTCGTCACTGGCACTTGAAGCCTGGTGTTGCCAATGGCGATGTGCTTTCAGGTCGTCAGCGCTACGCACGCCTTGAACCCATGCCTGGTGACCGACCTGGTCATAGACAGAACGTTTTTCGGGGTCGGACAGTACGTCGTGGGCTTCGTTGATCTTGGCCATCTTGGCGCCGGCATCAGCATCCTGACTGACATCAGGATGATACTTCCTGGCCAGTTTGCGATAGGCTTTCTTGATGTCGTCTTGCGTGGCATTGCGACTAAGGCCTAGGGTTGAATAATAGTCGTTATGGTCCATGGTGCAATTCCGTTGTGATGAATATAAGATAAGGGCGGAATTGCTGAACTTCAAGTTCAGTTAAGTGCTTTTCTATGCCAAAGTTCTAGTGCAGATGAGGCTGAATGTTCGAGGTATAGAACCTTTTTGTAAACAAGCAGTTGCAACTTGACCAACCTGCCCTCAAAATCCACGTCAGTCTCATAAAATCTCGCCGGTTTAATAAAAACAATATCTTCCTCCAATAACCAGACAATAAAGGGGTTTCCATGTTCTCTTGGAATGAAAAGCGCGAAGATTCCCTGCGCGGCGGCGGTGTCATCGGGCCAGATGAACGGTTGCCATGGCCACAAACCGCCATCATGGGGGTGCAGCACCTGATTGCCATGTTCGGTGCCACAGTGCTGGCACCCATCCTGATGGGTTTTGACGCCAATGTGGCGATCTTGATGAGCGGCGTCGGCACATTGCTTTTTTTCTTGATTACCGGCGGTAAGGTCCCAAGTTACCTGGGGTCGAGCTTTGCTTTCATAGGGGTGGTGATTGCTGCAACAGGCTATGCTGGATCCGGGCCCAACCCCAATATCGGACTTGCGCTTGGGGGCATCATTGCCTGCGGTGTGGTTTACTTCATCATCGGTCTCATCGTACAGGCCATTGGCATTGGCTGGATCGAGAAGCTGATGCCGCCCGTGGTGACGGGTTCAGTGGTGGCTGTGATCGGGTTGAACCTGGCACAGGTCCCGGTGAAGAATATGGCACCCACGCCATTTGATGCCTGGGCGCAGGCCATTACATTTGTCTGTGTAGCCTTGATCGCAGTGTTTACCAGGGGGATGATCCAGCGCTTGCTGATCCTCATGGGCCTGATTGTCGCCAGTGTGGTCTATGCCATCCTGACCAATGGCTTTGGCCTTGGTACACCGATCGACCTGTCAGGAATTGCCAATGCACCCTGGTTTGGCATGCCCAATTTCTCCACGCCGGTCTTTTCTGCAAACGCCATGCTGCTGATTGCGCCTGTTGCTGTGATCCTGGTCGCAGAAAACCTCGGCCATATCAAGGCAGTGACTGCAATGACAGGCAAGAACCTGGATATCTATCTGGGTCGAGCGTTCATGGGCGATGGTTTGGCCACGGTGGTGGCCGGTTCAGTGGGTGGTACTGGCGTGACAACTTATGCTGAGAATATCGGCGTCATGGCCGCGACCAAGATTTATTCCACTGCAGTGTTTGTCGTTGCTGGCCTGATGGCTATCCTGCTTGGCTTTAGTCCGAAGTTTGGCGCTCTGATCCAGGCAATTCCGCTTGCTGTGATGGGGGGGGTCTCCATTGTGGTGTTTGGCTTGATCGCGATTGCCGGCGCCAAGATCTGGGTCGACAACAGGGTGGACTTTTCTGACAACAGGAACCTGCTGGTGGCTGCGATAACGCTGATTCTCGGCACCGGTGACTTTACCCTGAGGTTCGGCGACTTTACGCTTGGCGGAATCGGCACATCCACTTTCGGAGCCATCCTTCTGTACGCGTTCCTGAATTCTTGCAAGGACAAGCAGGCATGACGTGTTGAGGGTGAAGGCGTGACTGCTTGTGGCAGTCACGCCCAGAGACGCAGGACATGCCGGAGCATGAGGCTCGGGTTAAGGCTGCATTTTTGGGGATATGCCTTATCATGAAAGGCTTTCCAGGACATCATCTTGAAAGCTTGAGGACATGCGAAAACGCGACGCAACACTCACCACGGACCAGAAAGCCCTGAAAATCAACCTCGACAAGTACAAGTACGGTTCGATTGTCGAGATCGGAGCAGGTCAGGAAGTGGCCCGCCGTTTCTTCAAGGTTGGGGCAGCAGCTGGCACGATTGCCAAGACCATGTCAGCCTACGACATGGCAGTCAGCGATGATATCTACGGCCATGTCGACCGTTATGTCAGCCGCGAACGCCTGCAACAGATGCTGGACAGGGAGTTCAGCCTGGTGGTCAAGCGTCTCGCCCATGTGCGCCCGCGCAATACGACTTTCTTTGCCTATGCGGCAACCGTAACGGCCCGTAGCTTCAAGCAGAAAAACGAATGTCACGGCTGGATAGGCATCAGACTCCAGTTGCACCCTGGTGCAGAGCCCAGTGACATCATCCTGCATGTGCGCATGCTGGACAATGAGAACGCACAGCAATCCGAGGCGCTTGGCATCCTGGGTGTGAACCTGATCTACGGAGCCTATTTCCATTTCGACCAGCCTGAGTGGATCATCGAGGGGTTGTCCGATGGCCTTGGCTCGGACCGTATCGAGGTGGACTTGATCCACTTTAGTGGCCCGTATTTCGAGGAAGTCGAAAACAGGCTCATGAACCTGCATCTGATCCGCAGTTGGCTGACCCGGGCCGTGATCTTCAATCCCGAAGGCCAGGTGGTGGTGCCAGGCGAGCTTTTTTACCGTAAGCCCGTGTTGGTCATGAGGGGGAGCTTCAACCCAGTGACCAAGGTCAATACCGACATGATGCTGGCTGGGCTCAAGCAGTACAGTCAGGTTTCGGATGTCGATGAAAAAGAAGTGGTGGCCCTTGCAGAGCTCACGATCAACTCTTTGGTGTCCGGGGACAATGTCGATGGGGCGGACTTCCTGGCACGCATGGATTTGCTAGCATCACAAGGCTATACGGTGATGATTTCCGATTACCTGCGGTTTTTCAGGCTCAGGGCCTACCTGCGTAGGTACACGGCCAAGCCAATTGGCATCGTGCTCTCTGTCAGGGACTTCCAGTTTCTGTTTGACGAAAAGTATTACGAAGGGCTCGAGGGCGGCATCCTTGAAGCATTCGGCAAGCTGTTTCCAGACAATACGCACGTCTTTGTCTATCCAGCGCGTCCCAAGGGCAGTGCTCCAGGTGAACTGGTCACTTTGGACAATGTCAGTGTTCCTAATCACCTGAAGCACTTGCTGGCATACCTGGTAGCCAACAAGAAGTTGCTGGCCATCGAGCCCCTGGATGAGAGCCATCTGCATATCGACAGTACCGAGGTACTCAGCGCCCTCAGGCGTGGTCGCGGCAACTGGGAAAACGATGTGCCAGAGAATGTTGCCCAGGCGATCATCGAGCAACGGTTGCTGGGATTTGATACAGCCTGATATGGAGAGCACATAGCCTGGATCTGCACTGCAACGGGATCCCGTCAGGTGTTTGACATCCTCTCCGCCCTGAAGGCGGAGTCTGGCGTGCATCGGGTCATCACGAATCGCACTGCTGTTGGTGGACTACTGCTCTTGGCTGGCTTGATCCAGCAGTTGCATCAGATCAGGATCCAGGCCTACCTTGAAGCATCCCAAAAGGTCGTCCAGTTGTTCGATGCTGGTTGCGCTGACAATCGGTGCTGTGACGGCAGGTTTTTGCAGGAGCCAGGCCAGGGCGATTTGAGCGCCGCTGGCGCCAGTCTTGGCTGACACCTCTTGCAAAGCGTCCAGGATGCGCAGCCCGCGCTGTGTGAAATACTTTCCCAGTGTCCGTTCACGTGCCTTGCCTTTGATCTGGTCCAGGCTGGTGTATTTTGCGCTCAGAAAGCCAGAGGCCAGAGAGTAATAGTTCATGACCCCAAGTCCTTGTGAGCGGGCGAATCCTGCCAGTTCTTGCTCAAAACCTTGGCGGTCGTAGAGGTTGTACAGCGGCTGGATGACTTGATAGGCCGCCAGTTGCCTGGAACGTGAGATCTCCAGAGCCTGGCGCATTTTTTCGCATGAGTGATTTGACGCCCCCAGTATCCTTACTTTGCCTGCCTTGACCAGTTTGTCAAAGGCCTGAAGTGTTTCTTCCTGCGGCGTTTGTGGGTCTTCCTGGTGTGCATAGTAGATGTCGATGTAGTCTGTGCCCAGACGCTGCAGAGACTGTTCCACGGCAGCCTCGATGTTCTTGGCGGACAGTCCGGGCATCTTGGTCCACATACCCACCTTGGTGCAGATGATGACTTTGTCGCGGCATCCTTTTTGCCTGAGCCATTGCCCAATGATGGACTCAGACTCTCCTCCTTCGTTGCCAGGCGCCCAACTGCTGTACATGTCGGCGGTGTCGAATGTGTTCAGTCCGCGATCTAGGCAAGCGTCAAGAAGATCAAATGCCTTCTGACGGGTCACAGTCCATCCGAGGACGTTGCAGCCCATCACCAGGGCCGAAACCTGAAGGCCTGTGTTTCCAAGTGTACGTTTTTGCATAAGTGGCTCCAGCAGTTTTGGGTTAGCCAGGGCGTCTTGGAAAAGGCCGGCTCAAGAACTTTGATCCGGCAAGTCCATAGCGCCATGGCTTTTCTACAGCTTTGTTGATTCCGATCCTTGGGCCTGTGGCAATGGACTGAGGTACAGGAGGCTGCAGTAATACGAAAGGATGTTGATCAAGCGGCAGTCCATCATGTTGCCCACTGATTCCAAGGGCCTGGGTAAGCCGTCCAGGTCCTGAGCATAGCAGGCGAGGATCTTGCAGGCCGCGTCGCTGTTGCATCTTCTCCAGCCCGACAATGGGTTCGATCGCGCGGATAAGCACTGCAGAACCATAGCCTTCAGGTCCACAGACAAAGTTCAGACACCAGTGCACTCCGTAAGACCGATAGACATAGGCGTGTGCGGGAGGACCAAACATGGATCGGTTCCCTGGTGTGCAGCCACGGTAGCTGTGCGAAGCAGGATCGGTCTGGTCATACGCTTCGGTCTCAACGATGATGCCGCCTATGCCATCAAACAGTAACATGCAGCCGACAATGAAAGGTGCAACTTCCTGTGGTGAAGAATCGAAGACATTGCCGGGTATGGGTTTCCAATTGCGCCAGTCTATATCAAGGCGAGTGGACATCGAGCGACCTCTACCAGTGAATTGCTGAACTTCAGGTAGCATGATAAGGCGCTATGCGCTTTATTGATATTCTCCACAGCTTGTAGGCTGGAGATTTCTGCAGCATCTGAAACGGGTACTCGTTTGGCGCAGGAGAACTCCAGCCACATGAGACCACAATTACGTGCTTAGGACAAAGCGATTTCGGCCTTGTCTTTTGGCTTCGTACAGAGCATCATCGGCCAAGGCAATCAGCTGGTTTGACTGGTTGCCAGAGGAAGGAACTTTGCTGATGCCACCGATGCTGACAGTGACGATCTGGGCAACCTCAGAGGACTTGTGTGCAAGACCGAGATTGCGGATAGACTCCAGGATGCGCTCTGCAGCAGCCTTTACCCCTTCGGCATCCGTGTCAGGCAGGATGACCGCGATTTCTTCACCACCGTAACGCGCTACCAGGTCGGAGTGGCGTACCACTGTGTCACGAATGCAGGAAGCGACGGTTTTCAGGCATTCATCGCCTGCAAGGTGGCCATAAGTGTCGTTGTAGCGCTTGAAGAAGTCGACATCAATCATGAGCAGGCCCAGTGGTCTACCATTTTGGGCGCATTCCTCACAGGCCTGGCGAAGACGGTCCTCAAAATATCCACGGTTGGCGATCTTGAGCAGCCCATCGGTACGGGAAAACGCCTCAAGTTCTGCATTGACCCTGGCCAGAGCCTCGGTTCTTTGTTTGACCCGCTCCTCAAGCTTCTGGTTGACCAGGGCAAGTTCTGCGTTCTGCATGCTCAGAACCTTGTAGAGGTTGTTGATCATCTTGATCAAAGCCTGGGTGCCATTGTCATGCACCGAGCTTTCCAGTTCATAGGCTTGTGCCGGGGTCAGCCCGGACTCAATTCGCTTGACCTGCCGTGCCAGGGATTGGTCAACTCCGAGGATATGCATGCCAAGCCATGAGATCAGGAAGCCGATAAAAATCTCAGGCTTGCGGGTAATGACTTCGCGTTGCTTCCAAAGGGTCTGGATCTGCTGCACGAACTGCTCGTGCAAAATCTTGTGTGCTTCGATGTGCCTTGGATCTATCCCATTGTTCTCCATCAGCTTTTCTTCATCGCTGAAATGATAGTGGGTGTAGTCGAGCACGCGCTCAAAGGCATTTTCAACGATCTTGTTCTTGTCTTCTTCCCGGGCATCCGAGAACAGCGAGATATTCAGTTCGTTAAAAAGGTCGACCAGCTCATGGTGTTGTGAATCGACGCTTTGCAAGCCGGTCATGAAATTATTGTCCCAGGGGAACGTTTCGATGGCTATGTTTTTATGTTCAATCGCATTCATCGGAGCACGGTTATGAGAGGGGGCGATGTGCCATTCAAAAGAGTGATGCTGCCATTAAAATCTATCTAAACATAGCATACGCATGAATCAGGCTAATCAATTCAAAAGCGTAGAATGTAGACCCATATCAAATTCGTGATGAAAAACTGATTTACCTATGAGGCAGTGGCAGTTACGCTGGCTTGGAGGTAAATGAACAGGAGGACTTAACTGTGCGTGTCAAACAATGGCTGTCGGTTGGCGTTGCCAGCGCCTTGGTAGGATTTGCAGGGCTCGCTTCAGCCCAGACTTTTGAAGGGACAATTAACGGGCAGCCGCGCAGCTGGCACGTGTTGTCCCAAGGTGGTGACTCGACCGTGAGCATTTCCCAGCAGGGAAACCAGCAAATGGTCGTTGTCCAGGGCCATGCCGAAGATAACTACGGTGTCAAGGGCACGCTGACGATTAATGCTCCCATGCAAAATGGCCAGCCAGCATCGGCACCTGTGGTGATGTATTTCCCGAATGCGACCATTTTTCCTGTGTACGTCGCCGTTGCACAACAACCAGGCAAATTTGACATCAAGCTCTCGGATGCGACCGCTCAGAGCACCAAGGTTACTGGTAGCTACCAGGGCAAGCTGTTTCGTCAGGACATGCATGGCAAGGCCCCTGACATGAACGATTCCATCGACATCGATGTCAAGTTCGACCTGAAAGCACTCAATATGCAGTAATGAAAGTTTGTCCAGGTTCAGGGGTGGGAGTGATTTCATCCCTGGGTCTGCGCAACAACCTTCATGTCTGTGGGGGGCTTTAACAGCTTGAACAGTATCTGCGCAAAACTATGCTAAACTATCCATTATGGAGAGATTGGTTAGCATCGGGGTCGCGGTGTCAGCGCTGGGCGTGTCTGCGCTCGCAACGCTCTCGACGGGAGAAGCCATTCACGGACCAAAGCCGCACCGGGCATTGAGTAACCGCCTGCGCCGACTCTCGCGCAGCCTGAGCCGCAAGCAAAAAGGC
>Ga0180217_1001013_pt1 | contig 34517 bp, 11 predicted proteins | sample eDN3rd37CBELigOP_FD_128521 | JGI IMG/M metagenome (GOLD analysis project Ga0180217, IMG submission 128521) | Enriched Organic Plus compost microbial communities from Emeryville, California, USA - eDNA 3rd pass 37_C BE-Lig OP (version 2) (version 2) ... | reverse complement strand
CTGTGCCTGTGCCTGTGCCTGTGCCTGTGCCTGTGCCTGTGCCTGTGCCTGTGCCTGTGCCTGTGCCTGTGCCTGTGCCTGTACCTGTGCCTGCATTTGCGCTTGAACCTGAGCTTGCACCTGAGCCTGTACCTGGGCCTGCACCTGTGCATGCATTTGAGCCTGGGCTTGTAGCTGCGCCTGAGCCTGCATTTGCGCAGCATGCGCCTGCTGGTCCGGTGCAAACGCTGCGAAAGCCGACACAACGCCTTGAGGTACGTATGCAGAAACGTATTGTTGCGTATGCAGACCCTGGGCAGCATTCAGATGCTCGGTTGGGATGGCCAAGAGCGTGCCGACGATATCATTCGATGTTTGCATCAAGGGCCCGTAAGGATTCTTTGCCCTAAGGTTCAAGCAGTGTGGCCAATCTGGCACAGTCACCCAGTGAGTTGGCAGCAGGGGAACAAACACTGGTGTGAGCCCCCGCTCAAGCGCATTGTACGCCACACCCGTACTTGGTTGCCTTGTTTGAAATCCCTGCGGTGGCATCGCGTCTGCAACACCACTGGGCTGCAGCCCTTGGTCCTTGGCATTAGGTTGGGTCACAAGCTGCTGGCTTTGTTGAGACTGCGTAGCTCCCTTCGAGCTTTTTGAACTCTTTTTCGTGCTTTTAGTTACAGACTGGGTCGTTTGAGAAGACTGCTGTTGCTGTTGCTGGTGTTGTTGCTGTTGTTGCTGATTTTGTTGTCCTTGGGACGACTGTCCAGGCTGCTGTGGTCGGAACTGCTGCTGCTGCTGCTGCTGAGTGGTCTCGCTCTTGACAGTGGCTGCGTCGCCCTTGCCTGACCCGGCCTCCGTACCGACTTTCGAGCTTTCTGGTTGGGCCGCGCTGGAGTTGCCTGCAGCCGCCCGTGCTTGTGCTGCAATGGCATTGACCACAGTCGCGGCGTTCGTTCCTGATGAAACCGGCAAGACAGCCGGAGGAACCTGCTTTGGCACGGGAGGTGGCGGTGGATAGAGCATATGGAATGGGTAGGGAGCAGGTAGCGGTCGTAAGTCCGCCAAGAGCGCTGCCTGGTTGGAAGCCACAGAGAGTGTGGCCGACGTGTGACGAGGTGGGAGGGCATCCGATCTGGCATTACGAAGAAGAGCCGCAACAAATGCGTTGTGATATACGGCTTTTCGACCAAGCAGGCTCCGAACAATCGTATCAAACTCCAACTTGCTCATACGGGCAGTCATAAACCTGTCAAACGAATGCCAATAACGATAATATCGGTCAGTTCCAACAAGTTTTTCACATTTGGGTAACCATTCCGGCTTCTGCATCGGAGATCCGGGACCGACTAGCATCGCCGCTGCATGGGCTGCCGATAGAGCTGCGGAGGCAGGTCCACCCTTTGCAGTGTCGTAGTCAGGCTGCTTAAGACAAAAGGGATCGATCGTGATCTTTGCACTAGATTTCCCATGGGCTGTGCTGGATCCACTCGACTTAGAACCCTCACTCATACTCGAGTCAAGCTCTTCGTCGTCTTCTTCACCGGTCATTGAATAAACGGTATTCGAAATCAATAACAAATCCAGTTTGCTCTTAATGGCCCAAATGTCGACGCGACTGGTGGGAACCTGCCCAGGGAGGAAACTCAAAGGTATCGAGTCAGGAGATGGCGCGGGAGGTTTCTGATTAGATTGTGGAACGGGAATATCCTCGACCGGAACATACGAGGGAATCTGGAAATACGTGAACTTGGGCACACCAAAGGATGCGTTTCCGGACTGAGAGAAGGAATTTGTGTTGTCGAGGCTGGATCCCGATGCAGATGAACCCGACGTTGGCGAAGGAATCGGTCCAATTGAGTTACCTGCGCTTCCGTATGCGTCGTTTGCATTTCGTTTTCCCTTCGGGGTGGCAGAGGAGCTCGAGCTACCGCCACCTTGGCTACTCTTAGAGTGAGTATTACTACTCTGAGCCGTGAGTGTTGCTAGAGCTGGCTCCGACCCACTCTTGCAAACTCGCTTGGCATGATTGTCTGCATCGTGCTTCCCAGTACTTGCACTGGTGCCATTCGCGAGCGAAGCAGCATTGGTATCGCCAATTGTGGTGGCGTTGCCTTTTCGCTTGCGTTTTTCACCCAGACCTGCGCTATTGTTGCTCAGGGAGGAGTCAGCGCGAGCCAAACCTTCGGGATCTAATCCCTTGTTTCCACTTGATGATTGAGACAGAGCGCACGCATCATGTGGAGATGGTGCGCGGGTGCCACTCGAAGGACCATTGGGCTGAAGGTTGGGTATATACATGCTCGAGCTTTGAAGATGAGCGGTCTGGGTGATTTGAGAGTTGTCTCCAAAAGAAGGAAGACTTGAGCTTGAACTCAGGTTCGACGCCGAGCTGGCGTTTGTACCTGGGTTCGTGAGCGATGGTACAACTACTCCATAAGGCTTTTGATCTGGCTGGTAGTGAGGAGGTCCAAGCGGTTGGTACGGATGATGATGGTGATGATGTTGAGATGGATCCATGACCTCGGTTCCCGTTGACATCGTCTCGTGTTCGGGTTTGCCCAAACCAGCATTTCCCATGAGTGCAAGGGAAGGAGGTAGTTCGGGATGGTGATGATGATGTGGATGTTGCGGGTAGTTTTGGTACATTGCTGAGAGTGGCTGAGCGTGAGATGGTGGAGGGAGAAGTGTAGTCTGTGACGGGTCCGGTTGGGTCTGTGTGGGATAATAAGGATACTGGCTCTCATCTGGGGGTTGACTCAGAGCAGCGAGTTGGGCTGCGGATGCACCAGGATCAAGCATCGTTGAAGCCATGGTCGAGGGTCTTGTTGGAGGTCCTCCTGCTCCTCCGCTCGCTCCCGGAGTTCTTAGACCCATGCTTTGATGCAGGCCCTGAGCACCAGGCGTAGCATTCGCCGAGTCGTGACCATGATGATGGTGAGAATGATGGGGCTGACTCAAATGATGATTCAGATGATGGTCCTGGTGATTGTGACTGGGACCATAAGGGTTATGATGAAAATCCATAGTCATGGGTACGATGCCCGGGGCAGCATTTCCAGCAACATTTCCCGGCGGTGAGGGTACAGCAGGCACTGAACCTGTCGATGCAGGCCCGCCATGCATCGGGGCGTGCGGGTGCACATTACTCGGGTGACCCGTGCCCGCGCCACTGCGCGTCCCAGACCCAAAATCTTCGAAATCCGACTGTCCATTCGTGCCGGGTTGAATCTGAAACCCGAGTGCAAGTGAGTCCACAGGGGCGCTCGAGCGCGGGTCTTGCAGTGAGAGCGCATGTGGGAAGCCATCACCCCCAGAGCCATGGGCAGTGAACCCACCGTGCACCGAATCGTGTCCGAAGTACGGCCCACTTTCGAGCGGTTTGACAGCAGGGTCGAGATCGAGTGGAGGGGGGTAGTGGCCCAAGCCTGTCCTTCGCTGAGCGAGTGTACTGGTAATGTGCGGTGATGATGGCAGTGTTACCTCACCAAACTCCCCACCTGGGAACCCGCTAAAGAAGCTATCTTCGTCCATTGGAAACTGGACCTGTTCCACTTCTCGTTAGGAGCGTTTTTGGCGCTGATTACGGAGCGTGACAGGCGTTATGCGGGGACCAAAAAGTCAAACCGCATGGAAGCTACTCACGCATGTGTCGAAATCTCGCAGCCAAGCCGCGTCTCACACGATATCCTACTATTTCCTTGCAGTTTTTTTCAATTGAAATCCACCCCATTGGGTGCTGAATAGTGGGCAAGGTTCCCGTGTGCGTGCAGAACAAATGACGAATAGTGGTATTCAGTAGTGAGTTGATACATTTCTATGCGGTATAGTCGCGCCAAACGACACTTGTTCCGCCATTTGCCCTCTTTTCATTCTCACCAGACAACCCGCCTTCCAGTTTCGTCGATTTTTTCGGGTATATCTCTGCCATGCAATGAATCAAATGGATCATTCCAGCTCTGAAGTGTCTATTGCTATGTTTCTCATCGGAATTTTCACATGTGCCTTCTTACATCCTCTGGTATAGCCCGAAAATCCCTCCTGTCCAAGTCTCGAGGCGAGGGTCCAACGTGATTCGAGTAGAATATCTACGCGTTTGGGGCACTTCGTGCAGTGTGTGCGGCTTGTGGAGTAGCGTTGTTGTCGTTCGTCGCGTATCTTCGCCGGACTCCGTCGTTATTCGCCGTTAGCACTGCTTTCCATGTCCGATTCACACGAGCTTGATATACCTCCGCCCCACCAACCCCCGGGTCCTAACGCGGCGAAGCTGTACAATGACGGACTGGAGCACTTCTCGCGGCAGAACCATGTCCAGGCCATGGTGTGCTGGCAGCGTGCGGCCCGTGAAGGCTCTGCGGCCGCCATGTGTGACATCGGGTGGCTCTACAGCAAGGGTCTGGGCGTCGAGGTGAACCAGTCAAACGCGTTCAAGTGGATGCACGCCTCAGCGATCCGAGGCTATGCTAGGGCGCAGAATAATTTGGGTCTGTACTATAAGAAAGGAATTGGTGTGGAGACTAGTCTCGAACAGAGTTTGTATTGGTTCACGAAGGCGAGCGAGGCGGGTTATCCCAAGCTTGCTGTTTCTAGCATGCAGGAGGTTCGAAGGGAACTCGAACGAAAGAGAGCGGAAGCTGATGCTAAGGGTCAACAGCAACACCAGCAATATCACCAGGTGTCAGCTCAGCCCCCGGTAGTGGCGTTGGGGAGTGGCGTGCCAGGTGGTAACAACAATAATCTCAACGTCGATGGATTCGAGCAGAAGTTACCCTCTGCTGCACCATCTGACCCAATGAGCGCTTGGCGAGCGGCACTGACCAATCTGGATCAGCTGGCCACCCGAGTAGCCTTTAATCCAACGTGGCAGTATGATCCCAAGCTCCAGGGAACCTTGTACAGACACTTGACGGCTGAGCTGGAACTCAATAATAGGCTAATGCGCGAATCTCAACAGCTCGCGCAGTCTGGAGATGAGATGGCAAAGAAGGTGTTTAATATGCTTTACGAAAAGTATCAGCAGGTTGTGGTCTCCATCCAACCAATTATACGCCACTGGCAGTCTCAGTCTGAGTCCCCGGTATCACAACAACAACAGCAGGTCCAACCACAACCACAACCGCAACCACAGCCGCAGGCGCAAGTACAGCCCCAGCCCCAATCACAGCCACAGCCTCGATTGCAACCTAACATGCCACAGACTCAACTCCCCCCAGGTCAACCCCCAATTCCAACTATGGGGCACTCTCAATCCCAATCTCAATCCCAATCTCAATCCCAATCTCAATCCCAATCTCAATCCCAACCCCAACCTCAGAGTCAAGGTCGAGGAACTCCCACAATTTCGAATGCACCACCTGCTGCACATGTAATTAACATTGGTGGTACCCCAGTTGGTGCATCTCCTAACCTTCGTCCTTTGCCTCCTGGTATCGAGCCGCTCGAGCTTTCAACGGTGACTCGAATTCCACCCAAGGGCACTGCGCTCGCCCTACTAGAGACCGTTGAAGCGCATCGAGTGCGCTCCTCTGAGGCTCCTATTGACAACTTACCCCCTCCCAACTGCTATGAGGTCCGTCTCGCCGATGGTCAAGATTATTTATTCCCTAGTTCTCCACACACGGTTGACCCGGCGGCGGACGCCTTGTATCAGAAGGGTTTGCAAGCTTTTAGAGTAGGCGATATGGAGGGCGCAGTGCAAAGCTGGTCAGAATGTGTCCAGAAGTACTTATACGCCCCCGCGCTCTGCGATCTTGGTTATATTTACTCTCAGGAGAAGAAAGCGCAATCCAACCCCACGAAAGCCGTCTTATATCACCTCATGGCAGCAGCTCTAGGGCACATTCGTGCCATGGCCAATCTTGGTTTGTTCTACAAGCGCGGTACGGGCTGCACGACTGACAACAACAAGGCTTTCTTCTGGCTTCGTGCGGCTATCCATTTGGGCTACGACAAACCACCACAGAAGAGTGTGGAGGACTTGAACCGCTTGGCTCAAGAAGGCAAGCTTCTGCCTGAACCAAGTGTGGCACTGGCAAATGCACAACTGGAATATGAAGCCGGTATTAAGCTGTACCAGCGTTTCCCTACCGCAGCCCTCATCTGCTGGACTTTAGCCGCGAACTCTGGCTACGAACAGGCCATGTGTGACGTGGGCTGGCTGTATGGTGAGGGCTATGGCGGATACATGAACAGTTTGCGTGCATTTACTTGGATGCAAATGGCTGCGCACCGCAACTTTGCGCGGGCACAGAATAATCTCGGGCTGTATTATCGAAGGGGATTTGGCGTCCCGAGAGATCCAGTTCAAGCGTTGCGTTGGCTGCGTGCGGCAAAGCAGAATGGCTATGCTAAAGTCCCTGAGCCTGTGATTGAAGAGCTTGTTCGAATTACGGAAGGGGCACAGCAGTCAAAGCAACAGAACCAGCAAGCACCACTACCACCTCCACCACCCCAGCAACCAGCGCGGACGGGTGCATCGGTTTCACCAACGTCGGTACCAGGAAGCCAAGCTCAATCGTCACCACCATCGGTAGCCTCCGCCCCGCCAGCACAGGTATCGGACTTGGCACCAGCCTCCAATTCCGTGCCCGCATCAACCCCAACCTCCAGCGCAAACGATGCGGCACGGTTCGAAAATGATGGAAACTACGTTGCTTTCCGAGAATTCGCTGACTTTGCGATGTCCGAAGTCCGTAATGAGTTCACTCGAAACCGCCTGCTGAAGCTAAAGAATAATCTAACCGAGGAACAGGTGCTGCGCGCATTAGCGGAGCTCAACATCACAGTGGATGCTTTTAACGCGTTCCTGGCCTCTCCCGACGCCAGCTCTACGCCAACCTCTCTTCAGACGCCGAAATCGGCGAGCCAAACAGAGCAAGCGAGAGCCCCCTCACCTTCAAACACCGACAATTTATGCGTTATCTGTACCGCAGATCCAGCTGATCATGTTATCTTTCCGTGCATGCATCTGTGCCTTTGCGGTGAATGTGCGGACGATATCCGCTCTTGTCCATTATGTCGTGGCCCAATCCAAGAGACAAAGAAGGTCTATCGATAAGCTGAGAAGTTTATTCGCATCACTCAGTTACACCTAGTGTAGTCGTACCTTTATATTCAAATTTACACGTCAGCTCTCGTAATTTACTAGACCTTCCGCAGCGAACTAGGTGCAGTTTATGGAGTTTTTACGATGTTGGAGCTGCTCTTAGGTATAAACATCAACTTGGGCAGCGTGCAGTTACCAAAGGATGCCATGATCCCAAGGCACAGCTTAGGGTTCGGAGGCTGATAATGTTCGAGCAGATAAATGACAACGAACAACAAGTCATCAATTCATCAGGCATAGCACATTTACCATTACCCCTCCTTCCTTACTGTATACGTCATCTTTTTCGCTCATAGTTCCCTACGCATGCGTTCAGTTGCACACGGGCAGGATAGTTCACTCCGTGTTGAAATGGGCGCCCTGCGTCTGATGAAGCCCTTCCCCCTTCCCCTTGACTTAATACCTCACTTTCTGATCTCACGTGATACGCGAGAGGAATAGTTGAGCCCTCTTATTGTCCCGCATCGTTATCTCCACCTTCCTATCGGCGTCGCCATCATCACGATTACAAGAACCATCTGACGGGTGACGGTTGCGTTGTTTCCTCTACATTTTACTTACTCTGTATGTATCTTGCTTGAGCGTTTCGCGTGTGCGAATAAGGCCAAGTCTAGCGATTGGTCATTTCGCCCCGAATCCTAAGTAAGGCTGGGTTTCGTTTTGTTCTGTGCCTCCTTTGACTCCCATGTAAATACAATGTTGTGTCAAGAATATAAACAATGTGAAAGCGATATGTTGTTTGTTCACAGCTGGTCAAGCACGTGTGCGAAGGTTGTGGTACTTCGGGGGACTTAGTGGCGTTGATTCTTCTATCAGGATTGGAGGGTCACTACTGGTGCTGCTAATCGTGCTTTCCCATTGGTGCATCTTTCTGGATAGAAGTCTCGTTTTAAGGGGTGATTCAAACCCTACGTGTTTGGCGTAGGTAGGGGAGCTTACCTGGCCATTTTCAGACGGATCCCCATGCAGCGTGTCGGAGACACGTGACGAGCTCACACCCGCCCGAGTATTATCCGTTAACTTGCGGTCGTGTCCTCCTAACCCTCGTATCTTGTCCAGATACATTGCAGCTCGTTCATCGCATTCCAGCGCCGCAATAAGCACCTGCTCTGTGTAATTCACCAACTGTCTTGCCAATTTCACAACCCTATCATTCGCAACAACCTCTCTCCAGTAGTTTTGAGTAGGAGCATCCGAACTTGAATTCGTGGGATTGTTTGGTGATATCATTACCGTTTGTCGGCTGCCAGCGGTCAGTTTCCGCTCTCGCCCAGGATGTGAGGCTCTTCGCAGCTGCTGACCCTGCTGCACTACGTGTGTCGCCATTGTGCCTGTATACCCTGAGTAACGCTCGTCTGAAATCGATCCGTGTCTTACCCATATCAACGTTTCACTGGCCCCCGCTCTTGGCTTTTAGCCGGATACGGTTAGCAGATGTCAGAATTTCGTGCGTTGAGCCGGATTGCAAAACGCAGCTTCGAGTCAGGTCGGTTCGGATTCGACACTGGTATATGGTAATTCATTGTCTGGCAATCCGAATTTTCACACATAGCCGAACCAAGCGTGCGTGTTTGCTCTCTCAATCGCGACTATTCTTTCACACTCTTTTGGACAGCCGGAGTATGCAGCCGGGGCAGCCCCGCAGAGGTGGTAGCTCGCCGCAACCGACGGAGACGATGCAACGTCCCACTGGATCTGCATCCCCGCGCCCTCAACCCCTGCCTCGCAGTCCCCAACGTATAACTCCTGCCCAAAGTTTCCCTCCGCCGCCCCCTCCTCCTCTTCCTCACATGTTGGGGCCGCCCAGCGCGGCCGTCACTGAATTAGCCACTCAGACGACACAGCCAGTGAGGCCCAGCGATACTGGAGGTGCTCGTGTGGGAATTCCTCGTATCACTCGGCGTAAGGACTCGCATGAGGACCGGAGATCCTCAGGCATCGACCATAGGCATGATTCTGCACAACCTGCACAACCTGCACAACCTGCACAACCTGCAAAACCTGCACAACCTGCACAACCTACACAACCAGCACCACCGCAGCCATACGCACAGTACCAGGGCGGTCCTCCACATCCCCCGGCGTATGCACACCCATATGCGCACTTCCATCCCCACCCTCATCCAGTCGCGTGGACGGGGGAATATCAGTACCCATGGGCTGCATACATGTCGGCACAAGGATACCACAAACCACCACAAGGGTGGTACCCGCCAGGACCCCTTCCATCGGCATATGGGTACACATATGGCCAAGAGGCGGGCTATCCAATGTACATTCGTCCCTCAGTCCCTACCGACGCCGATCATAATGTGATCGTGGCTTACGGTGGAGTCCAAACCCCGAGTGCGATGTATGCCGGGCAGTTTCCACATACGGCGTATAATTCGAGCAGCGGAGAGGCCGCAGCTGTGCCATCTGTGTATCCAAGCCCCACGCCGCGTATGCATAGTCACCAGGGTGTACCAGCGAGACATGAACCTGGTGAAGCCACTCAGAGAACAGAAAGTGAACCCCCCAGGATACGAGATCACCCGGAGTCAAAACAGCGTTCAAGGCCTGACACACAATCGTACGTCAAACTCTCAGACACCGATTATCTAGTTGAAGGCCTTAGTCTTCGACCAAGCGAGGTTGTTGGATACAAAGCAGCCGGCGTGGTGCCATACCGAATCGACAAGGAGAGGAAGAAAATCTACGTCCTGCTTGGCGTTGAGGTCCGTGACAAAGGCATTTGCATGCATGTTTGTGGTGGAAAACGCGAGCCAGGAGAGACGCAAGCTTGGACAACTGCCCTTCGTGAGTTTAATGAAGAGACCCTGCATATGCTGCCTTCTGAGTTCTGTACTCAAATGTGGAACACAAGTACTACGAGTCCAGAGTTCTCGACGGGCGAATTTGGCTGTATAGCGCCACCTGACACTGGTCTAGCGACGGCGTGGATCCGTCCTTCAAAATACGCTCTGCATTTCGCGGAGGTTCCCAACACCCAAGAGGTTATTGACATTTCGAAGCATCATCGAACCAAGGTCCTCGAGTATATCCTGCGTTTTTCGAAGCGTTCTAGCCACGATTGTGATATAGAAAGCATTCAGCTGAGTGAGGAGGAACGTCTTCGATGTAAGCAGGAGAGTGAGGTTGACCTTATCGAGCAGTTGCATGACCTCCAAAGGGGAGTGGCCGAGAATAAGATTGAGAAAGATCTGATGCATCATCTAGTCTGGGTTGATCTCGACTATCTGATACCGCCTGCCAGAGCTGAAGCTGAACGTCAGCGGGCCGATAAGAGTTCGGGGTCACATACCCAAGAGCTTAAAGCTGATGAGCCGGTTCGCGAAGCCCATGTGCGATCAAAGCGAGGAATGCGAGTTCCGTTAGCACCTTCGCTTGAGCTTCCGCTCCACTTCGTTACCGCAAACTTCTTCGCTTCACCTCCGGTCGTGAAGTATTTCGAAAATATCCGTTCTGCAGGAGAACACACAACGAGCAAGTGAATCTTCAAAGCTAGTATCTGTTCCCGCAGTACATGAATTGCGTCAGTCGACTGAAGGTACAGGAACCAAACTAACCCGTTCACCAGACGGGCCGTTTTTAGTCCTGCTAGACTAGAGCATCTTTGACGGAGGCAAATTGAAAGTATAGAATGTACAAATACGGGTGCATACATACAGATCTACTTTATTCTTCCAACTTCAGCCTTGGATCACTAGGCTTCCACGCGTTTCAAATCGTGTGGGATATGTTTGAACTATGATACATTGATGTGATGATGATGAAGAGGCTTCAAGTTGCAATATTTTATCCTTCCATCATCGAAACAAAGGCGGGCCTGTGGCGAGCAAGGAGCTGTCTCAAAAGTGCTGCACGGTTCATGAGCTGGCGCAGATTGGTCTCATTCAAAGGTTTGGATGGAATACCGTGCTGTGACAGTGTGGGACGAGGGGGTCCTGGGGGCACAGTATCGTGCTTGGCTAGCGCTTCCTCAAGCCTGTCGACCGCCTTGATGAGTCGCCACGCATTCCCTGAGATCCAGTCGCTTGTGGCTTGATCGCACGAAAGAAGCGTCATTGTTCGGCCAAGACACTTGATTCTGCCCTTGACGTGCAAGTCCCAGCACGACAAAGGCACCTTGCCGTCCAGCCTACGTGGTGATGTAATTTTGTAGATGTTTGGAACGCCGTCAATTTTGATTTCCAATGACCCTGAGAGAATGTGGAAGCGTATTGTTGCTTTCCTTCGAGTATTTCCTTCAGTCCACATCGTTGTGAAGGTCATGACTTCCAAATCACATTCCTCAAGGGAGTGCAGGAGTGAACCGGCGTCGCCACGACGTCCACCTCGCAGGGCAGAACCCTGTGATAGACCCCCATAGTAGGAGTCGGAGCCGATGGTCGATCGAGTATCTGACGACAAGCCAGGAAGTCCGTCGGCAACCGTATTGTCTGTGAAGCAATAATAGAAGGGACGCCCATCAACCGTCGTAAGCTGTACCCATGGTGAGGCTTCGGGTGCTACACCATGTCGCGCAGCCAGGATGCGCCGTCGCTCGTTGATGATGGTGGATCGGAACCACAACACGCGATTGATTTGCGCTTGTGCTTCAGGGTCCAGGCCTCGTGTGGTTTGCTGGAAAGCCAGCACTGAGCCAGTGGGATGATCGAATGACGAGATATCACCACCTGCCTCCGTTTGCTGTTGTTGTTGTTGTTGTTGCTGTTGTTGGTGTTGGTGTTGTTGTTGTTGCTGCTGCTGCTGTTGATGCTGTTGTGAGAGAGCTTGCTGATGCTGTAGCTGAGACTGCGAATCAAAGAGTCTGTGACCCACAGATATGCTTCCTCTTCCTGTGCTGGCAGCGGCGTCGCTGGACCCACCCTGTCCTTGTCCCTGCAAAGTGGTTACCTGTCCTCCACCTAAACCCCCTGCGGAAACCGAGCCGTCCGAAGTGAGTTGCGAGGAGGCTTGGCCCGAGGATCCGACGGCACCTGAAGATGCATCCGACGCCGACCCAGAGCCCAAACCCGGACCGCCGCTCATGTACTGGCTTGACTGCATACCCTGCCCACTGAGTTGAGCGATAGCGTTGAGAACTATGGGGCGGTACAGTTGTAACTTCGCAGCGTCCCATCGCAGGACGTCATAAGCGTGTTTGACAAGCGAGAGCAAGTAGAATTCCTGGGTACAGTCCACGTCGAGGAGCTGCCCCAGCTGGCAGAACACGCGCACCGCAGCCATTCGAGATCGGAGAACCTCTTCCTTGTGGTCCGCCGTGTCGCGTGACACGACGCTCTGATCGAGACCTGACATGGGATGAGCTAGTTCACCGAAGGTGTGCTAGTTGTTCTGGTATGGTTTTAGACCTGGCTAGTTACGTGATTCCCTCTTAACGCGGGGTACTCAACCCAAATCGAGTCGCTAGACGTTAGAACAGCGGAAAAGTGCACATAAGTCACGATATAGGGAGCACCACTAAGGGATTTAACCCGCGTGAGGAAAACACAACGTCAGTGCGAAATGGGACCACCCCTCACCTTGACTCTGCACCGACACCCACGTGTGCTTTCACACTGAAACACAACCTCACTCAGAGCAGCAGAAACGCACGGTTAAACCAGTGCTCTGGGCCTGGCTCACGCGATCCGCACGAGATGCCTGCCCATGCGCTGAACGGAGAGGGCTGTGCAGCAGGACGAGCCCATCGGCACCTGTCCCAGGCTTGGCATGGATCCCCTACACCCGCTGCGACCCTCCGGAGAGGGAGGCGGAATTGAGCCCATGAATGAGGGAAGCTCGGAGTATGTAGATCTCTGGATAGGACTCATCTGACCGGTTAAAACTGATTACATCCAACTTTTAGATATGCTGAAACGCATTATTATTGCATTTATTCTCGCATGCCTCGCTCACAGCGCTGTGGCTACCATTAGAAATTACTCGATCCGTACGTAGCTTCTCGGGCTTGGCGTGATTTTGACGCCCTCTCTCCGCGGTTTTGAAGCCTTTCCCAGCTCTGAGCCCATAAGGCCACGTCTGATACTGTGAAACACCCACTCTCACTCGATCTCCCTATAGCTACCGGTCCTTCGCGCGTCCCGGGCAGTGTCAAGAACTTCTTCAAAGGCGATTTCGCACTGGAGGCTGTGACATATGACCTGAACACTGGTGCGACGGTGGTTGCAGCGAATATGGGTCTTGCCATTTTCAAGCGCTCGAATACGACTACTCACCTGGTTGAGGCTGAGGTCACACTCCCTACCTCGGGCTCGGAACCCAACACGGTCGTGATGCTGAACTTCGCCGCAAACACACAGACCACAGCAGATACGTCATCGTCCGAGGATGCCAACGACAATGTTGGATTCATCACGGCAAAAGTCGGAAAGAAGACCGAAAAGAGCGAAAAGGCAACAGCCGTGCTCGAGACCGATGAAACAGAGGCTGCTGCTGTTGCTGGATTCAACCGCGTCGCACAATTCGCTTTCGAGCCGATTCGATTTGGCAACACGACCCGTGGTAGCATCAGCTCGCAGACTCCGTTCTTCCAAGAGCTCATTGCTAGATTGAACAAGGCACAGGCCCAAATCGCTGATGAGAAGATCCACTACCAGTTTGATATCATCACTCCAGACCACTTCGTGCTGACGTTCACTCTACCCAAGTCCGGCTTCACCTACACCATCTATGGCAATCGTTCAGTTCCCGAGCTCTCGCTTTGGGCCAGATACGGCACCTTCACTCTCCTTCTCATCCTGGTTGGTTTCAACTTCTACGTCAACCGCAAGGCTCGTCAACCTCTAAGTAACAATGGAGAGCCGCTGCGATTCAAGTCCGAGCGATTCGGCCCTCGCCAGGCCAAGAATGCCCTTGAGGCAGCTGGATCTGGCTCTGCAGCTTCAGCCGCTGCTCCAGCAGCATCCCGGGGCCAGAACAAAGCAAAGGCCGAGTAAGTCCCGTCTGACGGAAATGACTTACCAGAGTCTCGTTGCCTAAGAACGAATGCCCGTTCTGGCATGGATGGGTGAATGAATTATCGTGTTCCAAGTTACCTATAGTAAGCCCTTTGTACTTTGAAACTCTTAATCTTATCGTTATTTCCTTTCATACACGATTCCCCCATCAGTGACACGTTATCTGAATCACGCCGGGTTGCATCACACCAGCATCACCCAAAACACTCTAGGACGCCTTAATAACACTCTGAAGACACCATGCGGACGCACTTTCAAAGTATTGATCAGATAGGGAAGGAGCAATTTTATTAGCTCGTACATTGTGTGGAGTGTAAAGCAGGCTCTTAGAGAAGCGTGGTTTGTTCCTCAAATCTAGATCCTCCTTTCAGGGCTCATACTCGACAGTCGCAAACCTGACAACAGACGAACAAACTAAAGGACGAGAGTAGTGCTGAGGTTCGCTAGGTGATGAGAGAGCTGGGTGTCGAACGATAATCCGTACCCCATCGAGAGGCATCCTCTACCTCTCAAATGTTTACAGAGAAGACTCGAACAAATCGGCGCGAAGGGGGATGTGTGTCGACCACACTTTCTAGCGAAGATACTGAACAATATCGGAAGGTGGGGAGCTCGTTGGGGCCTAGTCGCTCGCTATAGAGGAGTCTCAGAGCCGCTATGCATGGACATAGCGACTAAAATTACGCGATTCCAAGGCGGCAGGGCTATAGCACAACAGAATACTGTACACATACAGGAGTAACTAGGTTGAGAGTGGGCGAGCGAGTGAAAGAATCAGCTTTCAGTCAGTCAGTAGCCAATCAACCCGTCAGGGACGTACAAGAGGTAAGTATGATCGAGATATTGGGTAAGTCGCTAGTGAACTCAGAGTTTGTTGGCCTTAGCCTCTCAGGGTGCATTGTCGTTTAAGTTTGGGTCGTATCGTTCCAGTAGTCGCGAGTGAGATCGAGGGGGGTCGTTGCGGGAGTAATGCCTTCGAAAACAGGATCGAGACGACGCATGGTGGTGGCAACGCAGCCCTTCTCTTCCGTGTTGAAGCGCTCAAAGGCTGAGCGGCAGAGAGGAATTTCCTGACCCTGAGGTCCAGTTGGAAGAGGGTCTGCTGGGACCGATGGTGCAGCAATACCTTCGGTGCACCATCTGTCATGGTAGCGCTTCCAGGCGTCAACAACAATCGGAGCCAAGCGTGCAACCTCACCATGACACCAAGTGGGAAGTCCACGGAAGAAAGGCTGGACGTCACCAATCTCAGCCTTGACCACACAGGCAACGATGGCCGCAGCCACAAGCGAAGGAGAGGAGCATGCCGAGAGAGTGTAGTCAAGAATCGTCACGAACGAAACATACTCGCAGATATTTCGGATGCGTGTGGAGTATCCACAGGCCGCAACGAGTTCACCGATGAACTTGTGCACGTAGGGAGGGTGCAATTGGTAGCCGAGGCGACGCATGATGACGTTCTCCATCGTCAAGAACTGAGTTCGATTATAGAGTCGATCACACAAGAATTCGAAGTTGTTGATGGGGAGAGGATGCATCTCCTCAAGCTTTGCGGCGAGGAGGACGCACACAGCACCAACGAGTTGAAGCTCGCGTCGGGGTACGGCAACCACAGTGAGAAGACGGTCTACCAAGCGAACAGCAAGGAAGTAAGTATCGTCGTGAATCTTGTGTTCCGCAGCAACTTCGCGCATCCAATCGACGAGCACCGCGCGCATGTGGGGCGAAACCTGCGATTGTAGGCTGCGATAGTCGTTGACAGGGTGTTCACGCTCACGACGCTGGAGGACTTCGAATGTTGAGCGGCTGGTAGTCGTAAGCACAATCTCTGTGTGCTCCTCGCGGGCAACGATAGGCATAGCATCGACGCTAGCCTGAGGGGCAGCAGGGACAGCAGGTGCGGCTGCTGAAGGTGCGACCTGAGCTACTGCAGGAGCCTGTGCTTGCTGGCCCTGCTGCGGTTGCGCAGCTGAGAAGTTGCCAGTAGCTGCGATCTGAATGATAGCTTCCTCAAGGCGACGCAGCTTTCTGAGATAGTTCTGAACGTTTGCCTCGTTCTGGTCCAATGCAGCAGTGCGCTGGACCTGCTGAAGGGCGGAGTAGACCCCGACGAGGGACTGCGAAAGCCATGCAGCCGCGATCTTAACGCTCTCGTTTGCAGACTCGGGCGCCGCGAATCCAGTGGATATGGCGGAAACATCGTTCTCTCCTAGGATAGAGGCACCTGCACTGCGCTGTGCCGCCTCCTCTGTCATAACTGAGGCAGAGCGACGGACGCCCAGCTGGACGCGTTGATCACCAGCTGCTGCTGGTGCTGGAGCCGCGGGTGCGGGTGCCGCTGGTGCTTGTACTGCCCCCGAGGCAGCCGCTTGAGAGCCATGACCAGGCTCCCATTCACCCGTTTGACCGCTACGACGGCGCTTAACGACGGTGTTGTCCTCGAATGCTGTCGGGACACCACCTGGAACCCCAACTACTGCACAGCTAGGCGCACTTGAGGTAACAGGCTTGGGGACATCTCCAGCGCCTTCTTGGAGATTCGCGGCGGCCGCGACATTCGTGATTTCACGAAGTGCTCGTTCCTTGTTCATTGGGCCCTACTTAGCTGGATTGCCAGTTGATGATGAGCCAGTCAAGTCCTCTCACTTGCGGTCTTCAAGCCTGCCAGGGTTCAAGTCGCCTTAGCGTTGCAGGAAACACTCAACAGAGGACTGATTAGTTGTGCGGCAGCGATGGTCGCACAGTGTAGTAGACGGGTGGGGAGTGAGAGTACACCATATGGTGAGATTGTGCAGGAGTTTTTAGAAGGAGACAAATGACACAATTTGCCTGGCCGGAACCCATGCTTGTCAAATTGACAGACCAGGTTCGTTCACTTCACGAAATCACTCAGAATGGTACAACAAGGGGTGAGGTCACCATAAGCTTCAATCACTATCATAGATATTCACTCGACGAACAAGCTACTGAGGTCTGAGAGCAGAGCTCGTAGGATTGCTCTGATTCCAAGTCTCCAGTGCCTTGTTGCGGATGATTCAGAAGCGGATTCAAGCCCCCACCGCTGAAACACGACAAAGACTGCATAAACCGGTAGTCCGCACGCTTGCTATTCGTCGCAGGCTGCTGAGACGCTTCGCTCGCAGGCGACCGTGTATAACTTTCAGGTCTTTCCTCAGAGGTAGATGAGACTTGTCAGGCCAGTGAGGCCACCCAGACTGTCAGTAACTACGCTCCAACAGCGATGCCCTCGGGTGAGCAGACTGGGCAGTGGTGTGAATACCCTCTGACACGTTTTGCCTCGTGACTAACTAGGGACCCAGTGAGTAAAGTCCAGGATAGATCACATCGCTGGACTTATTCTACCTTTCAGTCAGAGTGAGGCACGCTTTCGGTTGGACAGCTTTCTCAGCGTATCTCTCGACAGCCAGACAGCGAATCTGGATAGAAACCTGCAATCAAGTGTCCCATATGACTAGTTATCTAAACGCAAACGGAACACCTCAGAATCTGTGCGTGGCGTCGTAGTCGGCCCCCGAAAGAAACAGCCTGTGCTCTCCTCATTAATTCTTACTGGGGCCATTTCCATCGATGTCTCACATGGATCCGCCCTGCACAGGCGTCATACGCAACTCGAGATAGAGAGATCGTACTGGGTACGATGCAATTCAGCCAATATCATCCCTAGTGACTGTGTGCCATCCACCGACCCACCTCGAATTGGGCACTCGCCACCTGAAGAGTCTCACCAATCCTCCTTTTGGTCGAGCCTATGCAGGGATCCTTGGAGTGCCTGGGAATAAGACCCAAATATCCCGTAGGATCTATGCAGGCTGCATACAATCATGATGTTATTTCCATTAAGCACCCACGGCATCACCTCCATCACGACCCCCTCACTACTATCCGTTAGCTGGCTCTCCAGGCCCACACTGCCTGGATTCCAAAACCAGGGGTGCTGAAATACTCACTGGTCCGTCAGGCGGATCTAACCGTTGACGCATCCGTCCTGGCCTGGATTTGTTGCGACCCGAAGTTTGCTTGCACAGACCACGGGGTGATGGAATACTTGAGAAAGTGAAGACGAACCTGAGTTGTATTTCGCTTTGACACGTGGGTGCCCGCAGTGTCACACCAGGGATCTGTCTATGGTTGGCTAGAGGCATGCGTGATCTTCCCGTCAAGCCACACGGATTCTCACAGCAGCATGGGGATGCACGGAGAATGTCTCCCCAGTCCACTGCTACCTCATTTCACGTTTTGAGATCCTGTCGTCATCGATGGGATATGCAGTAGATGTATGAGTTGAAGCCGTATATTTCGTCACAGGATCTCACATGACTTGCTGTGACGTCTACTCCCCCCGCATGTGTCCCAGATCTAGACATCCCATCTGCTCCCGCATCGGTGAACAGCTGGATCCAGATTTGCTCCGTTTCGACTGACTGACTGACAGTGTGTCGCTGTGTCACTGTGCCACTGTTACTCGTCGTTTCACCACAAGGACGCGTGGAAGTCGCATCGACGTGCCTAACTGAGTTAAAGTAAGGAAGCAGGAGATATACCACTATTACCCCTTCAAAATGGATTTGACACAGCTCTTGTCCTCAATGGGTGGCGCTGCGCCCCCTTCGCCCCCACCGGCACTCGTGGAATTCAACGCAGGCATGCTTAACGTCACAAATGGCCGTGCTGAGGCCGATCATCGTCGTGGTCGCATTGTCGTTGACCGAACCGGCAATACGAGATTCCGTATTCGATGGCTAATTCGACCTGCTCTGACCACTGACTGGACCATCAACTGCGGTGTCGACGAGTATGAGTTAGTACGTTTGCCTGAGTGCAAAGATGCGCGCGCATATCGTCTGAAGCACAGAAGCGACCGCAGCAAAGACAAATATATATGGATGCAGGAAGTTAAGGAGTCGACTGATGAAGAGGTTGTCCGTAAGTTCAATTCAGCCCTTGCTCCGGGTCGCGGTCGCAGTACAGGCGCAAGCGGCTCGTCATCATCAGCAGGCAGTGCTGCAGGCGCCTCTTCCTCCTCCTCGTCCTCCTCATCAGCCCCCCTGGCTACCCCAGCAACGGGTATCACTCGACCTGCAACAGCCGACCCGCGCGAATTACTTCGATCAATCCTCGCCCAAGCTGCAGGTGCCACCCCTAATACCGCATCACTTTCACGCAATGTTGAACTCGACCTCCTTCGTGCGGCGCTGGCCGGCCAGCTCACGTCAGGTCATGTCGCTATTTCACTTGAGGATGTTTTCAATACCCAGCAGGTCATGCAAAGCCTTCCTGAAGCAGCACTTGAGCGCCTTGCACAACACTTGCCTCCTGGTGAGCAAGACAAGAGCAAAGTGGCCGCTCACTTGCGTAGTCCTCAATTTAAGAATGCGTTGGCACGTTTTGGAAGCGCATTGGAGCGATCTTACCTGCCAGTGATGGCTGCACTTGGTCTCCGACCCCGCGGTGACGACTTCGGTGTCGCTGGATTCCTTGAGTCCATTCAACAAAGCGCCAATCCCACAGCAGCAGCAGCAACAGCCAACAATGCAGATTCAGGATCCTCATCATCATCGGGTGCGGACTCCAGTGATATGAGCGATGGTAAGAAGAATAGTCCAAACTAAAGTAGAAACCAGCTCACAGCTGGACCAGGCGGTAGTTAGGAGTATAGTTTTTGATCTTCTGATTTTATTGAATACACAGAACACGCAGTATTGTAACACAACTGTCTAAGCACACTACATTTGTGCATCACGCCACCGTGAAGTCTTTTGCTTCGGAATGACTCCTGGCTGAGTATAAGCGAGTCCAGCCTCGGCACGCGCGGACTGAGCACTGCTTAGTGCAGGCGAGCGAATTGAACTGATCCAACTGACGCCTTGCGCTCGAATCGGAGCAGCGACTTGATCAGTCTGGAACTTGGAGCTGGGTCCTTGGTTGCGGACGCCTAGCCGTTCTGTGGCAGCACGTTGGACGCCTCCTTCAAGGAGCGACAAGGCGAGTTGCTTTTCTGCCTTGCTCAAGTCTAATCTTTGAAGGGACACGGTTCGCGATAGGGCTTCCTCAGCCGAAGTGTGTTTCGAGAACTGGCGGTGGATACTTGGCAGTATGGCTGGAGAGGTTGCTCTCAACTCCTGCTTGCTCGAAAGCGAGCTTCCGCGGCGTTTCTGCTGCTGCTGTTGGCTGACTTCATTGGAGTCTATTGTCGGGGGACTTGAGTCTGCGGTCTGGTCTGTCGAGGGTGTTTCGTGTCGGCGGCTCAAGAGGAGTGTGCTTGTACGGAGTCGTCCTTCATTCACAGCTCGCACAGCAGACAGGTCTAAGGTCACAGTCATGGAGTCGCGGAGCTCTGGACTGCTTCGCTCGCATGTTAGGGATTCTAACTTAACTTCAGTCTCAACCGTGACAGGCTTCGTCGGCGCGTCAACTTCTGAGGCGAGCGATGGATACAGCTGATTAACTTCGGTGTCAAGCTTTTCGCGAAGAGTCGCAATTGGGATCACCGCGCGATGGGTGACTTTCTGGGGCGCGTTAGTACCTGAGGCGATATTGGTATCAGTGGGTTCAAATGAATCTCTACTTCCTGAACCAAGAACTAGCCATTCACTCTCACCTGGCGCTACCGCTGGGGTCTCTCGTCGGGAGAGATACCGTAAGACGTTGACTGGTTTCCTCTCACCCTTCGAAACTCCGCCTGCTTCGTTAAACGGCACCGTTGGCTTAAACGGTAAACGAATAACTTCAACTCCATGCTTTGTCATAAAGTTTGCGGCTGTCTTGTGGACAGTATATGCCGCACTGCTCGAGAGCAAATCATGAACCTGGGCCTGACTTAAGGGCTCAGCCAAATTTTTCTGTAACAAATCGGCCCCAATCACGTCGCCTTGAGCGACTAGAGTTGCAAGTTGGATATTAAGCCGAGAAGTCATGACGGATTGCCTGGAGGAGCGACTACTAGGGGCGGGTGATCCAGGCCCGCTTTCCGAGTTTGAGGAAGGACTCTTGGGCGATTTCAACTGCTCCGGTTCGCTTCCTCCAGCAGGTGCTGAGCGACCATGCTGAGTTGCCGATCCGTGATCTTGCTGGGTCGCATTTTCGGGATCACCAAGTAGCAAATACTTAGAGGTGTCTTCCTGAGCAATTTTATCGGCTGCCTTGAGTTTTCGGATCACACGAGAGGCGGCAAAATGAGCCAATCTTGAGTCTCTAAGTTTCACACGTTGAGGGCTCATGGGTGTGGGAGCTCCACTGCGGATATTGAAGGGCGGCATAGGCGTTGAAGAGAGAGGATTGGAGAGGACCGGGTTGTGTGAGAAAATTCGATTCCTCATCATCAGAGGAGTCACATCGGGCTGCGTGGGCCCACCTTGCTTTCCAAGGACCGGCGGCCGTGGAGGCTTCGCTGACGCGGCTCTTGCCGGATGTGCAGGCTCCGTTGGTCCCGCGTTCGCTATAGCTGTTGCAGCACGTGGGGGTGGGAGACTATTCAAGTGCGTTATATCATGACCTGGAAGTGGGAGTGATGGCAAGTTCGTAGTTTGGTTTCCAGTACTGGTGGAGATCGTGCAATCTTCCACAGGTTGTGGTTTGGCAGATACGGTGACCAGGCCATGCATCCGGTGAAGGTCCTTCGGGATGGCTGGAGCTTCTTCCGCGCGTAGTGGGATGTTCGCGGCGTTGGGCTTTGTCATTATGAGGACAGGAGTCTGCATTCGACTTGGCGAAGCCGAGGATGGTAGGGAAGCTGATACACTCATATCATCATCAGGAATTATAGGAGTCGCAGCAACACTCCTGGCAACCAATGTGCTTGCGCGAATCAGTTGGTGATTGGGCTTTGGCAGTGGTCGCAAACGCACCTTTTCATCATCCCTGCGGCCCTTCTGATGGTCTAGAGTTGTAATGGTCTCCGCGAATTGCGAAGCTGAGTTGCGTCTGCTAGGAGCTTGAGATTCCGAGAGGAAGTCTATCAGATGATGCTTCTCGTCATCGGGATCGTAAGAAAGCTCGGTCTTGTCTGGTATCTCCGAGGTTCCATCTGGGTGTCGACCAAGACCCTGATCTGCCAGATTTCTAACCGATTGGTTGTGTTCTGTGCCTGCAATGGATTCGCCATCAACGCTGTCAAGTGGGATATGTCGGGATGCAAGTGGCGCGACAAATCTACGATCATGGGCCAGATCCAGTGAAGTGTGCCTAGAGTGCAGCATTGCATGGTGCTCCCTGTGGGCAGTTTCATTCACAACGAATTCGGACACAACTGTGGACTTCCGACGTGATGAAGCCTCTGGATCCCCATCATAACTAGAGGCTGGCAGGGGTTCAGTAACCTCCCCAAGTAGATCGACGGTCTGAGAGGCGGGCTGATCCGGTTTTGCAATCTCGTGGAGACGTTTGTAAAGACTCGTCACCGGAGGTGTCGGATGAGGTAAGATCTCAACGTGTTCTATCTTTGAGGCACTCTGATCGTCAACGCGCTGTTCTACAGCACTGGCATCTGGGTCAACAACTTCGCCTTTCTGACTAGAGATAGATTGGCTGAGCGGAACACAAACTGAAATCGCCGGCTTAGGGCCTACGTGTGGCAATTTCATCACAGTAACAGCGGCTTTCGGATCATGTCTACGTGATGACTGCTCTGCCCTCTGGACTAGGGGTACGAGGGCCATCTGGGTGTCGTGTAGAAGTGGTGCAACTTCTGCGGCCATCGCGTTTAACACTGCAGCACGACTTTCAATCGCGACTCTCGACAGAGACAGTGTTTGATCGATGGTGGGGATCGCTTCTTTGTTCGGCTCATGCGCTCGACCAGACGTCGCCGCAGGTGGAAGATTGCGATGGTGGTGAGATGCAGAGTCAAGGCTCGCCTGCCTTTCTGAACCTAGATCTACGCTTTCTGCGGTATTCATTTGAGGGGAAGGCTCTGACAACTCCGTATTAGTAGTTTGAAGACTTGCGATCGACCTGGTAGAATGGGTGGAGCTCTTGCGAAACTCACGACGACGTGACTCATTCGGTGTTCCATATAGCGAAGATATCGAGATCGACTTATGGCGGTTGGTGCTTCGGTGGTGCCTACGTTTCCTGTCAGCTGAGTTCATGCGTGTAGTTTGTGCTTTGACATCACTCAAGTCTCGAACTTCGATGAGCACCGTTGAATCCAGGATCTGGTGTTGGTTTTCGTTCTGCATGTGCTCATCATCAGATTCGTCCTCTCCCACCGTTTCTGTTTCAGAGGGGTTGACCGATATATTGATGTTTCTATCTGGATCGGGGGTGGATCCTCTCTGCGTGAAAGATTTCCTAACAGGCGTCATAGTTGCGAGCTTAGATTGATCATGATTCTGTGCTGTAGGAAGGGTTAGAACGTCGCGCGAGTGACTAGCCGTGATTGTGCCACTTGAGGATATTGGAGAGCGCATCTCGGTTGGACGCGCACTCTGTTCCGATTGTAAATGTGATGGGTGCGAAGTTGCGCTGTTCTCCTTTTTACTCCTAGATGATACCTGCATTTGGATTTGGAGGCTCGACTGGGGTACAATCAAGGGGGTATTACATCGAGATAAAGCCGTAGAAGGTTGACGTGACATGAGAAGGGCTGCAGCACCGGCCGCCACCGCAACCTCAGCCGCTGCGTCAACGGACGAGAGCATAGAGCGAGATGTGGCGGGTGAGGGATGAGCTTGGGTAGCCAGACTGGTGACTGTAGCAGCTCGAGTCAATGGCGAGGCTACTGCCTGATCCACAGCTGTAATCGAGCTTCGTTTGACCGAGCGTGCAGTCCTGCTATCATCATCATCTTCATCGTTTGCAGCGGCTTCAGCTTGTACGATGGCCTCATATGTATACTTGTACGCTGCCCGGTTGGAGAGGGTGAAATCATCTTCAAGATCTGCCTGAGCACCACCTGTACGGAACATCTTGTTATTCTGACCCCATGACGTCTTCCGCGCGGGTTGTTTCCCACTTATCATACTACCGATACTTGAGATGTCAGCACTGTGTACCTCCGCATCCTCAGTAGGCTGCGTTATTTCTGTCGTGTTTGCATTCGTGTCTACGTGGGGTTGAAGCTTGGAAAGCGCATGGACAGGCGAGGCTGCATGCGCCTTGAAATCAAAAGACTTGCTATGCTTGGTGGGCGGAGTTGGGGGCTCGAAATCCAGCCCATCTGGAGCCGTTGCAAAATTAAGGAGTGTAGCTTGAACGTCGAGCTTCCGAGCTGTCGAAACAGGAGGATGAGGTCCACGAACTGCTGTGTTTGTGGGATCAGTTGGCATCCGTTTCAATGGCACCGTGATGGCAGCGAGATCCTCAAGACTCGGAGGAGCCTCGGGCATCGCAAAGGATAGACGTCTTCGTGTTGGTTCGTGGGTCTGAGCGACTTGAGGGCCCCCATAGAACTCATCGGGCGTGATAGTCTCCGGATACAGATCAGAAGGCAACCCAAACATCTCGGTGAGTTGGGGCAGTGGTGATTTTCGACCAGTTGAGCTCGCTTCATTGTTCCCCGGATTGCCACCCGACTTGGGTGTTGCCACGTTACTGTTCGCTTGGGTTCCTACTTGAGATGGTTCCTGCTGCATCTCAGCAACCATCGATTTCACATCAAATGTCACAACTGGCGGAGCAACACGCCGCATCAGACCCAATGCAGTACGGTCGTCCGAAGCTGCTGCAGCAGCATGTGCAGCCGCTGCATGCATAAGATGGTAGTGAGAATTGACCGATGATGCTCTACTCAGCGCAGAGGATGGAGCATAGCCGACTGAAGGTGCGGGTGAGGGTGCGGGGGTCATCCGCGCATTAACAACAGGAGTGCCTAAGGCGCTTCTCGGTCTGGAAGCCTCTGACGCGGCAAGTTTCGGAGTGTGAACAGGTCCCTCAGGCTGGCTTAGGTTTGCGTCCGGCTCAGGCTGTGGAGGAAAAAGCGCTGCCAGAGCATCGGGAGACAAAGGAGGAACATTTCCTGAGACCGAGATGCTTAACTGGGGATCAACCACCTGAAGTTTGGTTGGCACTGCGGGAACAACATCCTCGGTAAAATGTATGCTCTCATAGCCGACATCACGTCGCGTCGTCGAATCGGTTACTACTGCGACCTCAGTTAGACGGGCCAACTCGGCCTGAGGACCTTCAATGAGCTTTAGTTTCTCGGCCACGAGCCTACCAAAGGCAGCAGCACCTCTTGAAGGTGCAAGCTGATCGAACGAAGTTGCCCCCGACGTGGGCTTGGGAACTAGAATGTTCATGTCCTTATCTGAGGCTGCGAACAGAACACCGGAGTTAGGATCTAAGAGAAGCTGCTTCATTGCATCCAACGCTTTATCGTTGACCTGGTTGATTGATTTCGACACAGGGACGATGGGTCCGTCATTGATTTTGCTCGCATTGGCCTGAGCTACAATGATGTCCTCACGTGGGGCGAGCATCAGTCGCGCAGCAATATCTTCAGTGGGTAACACGTGGAGTCGCGGGTCATCTTCAAGCGCCGAGCCGATGGGTGGGACAGAGCTCTCGAGCAATTGCTCAATCGATTGGGGAGACTTCCCGCGTGCGAGCCTCAGCAATTTCTCATCAAAATAGCCTAGCAACGGCCGACTTCCATATTTTCGCCCGAAGCGAGTATTTGAGATGCCATCCAAAACCCGTTCGACCTTGTCAAGAAGTGTCTGCGGTGGTGATCTTACCAGACTACGGCCAAGTTTCGCCTTGCGTAATGGTCTCTTAATTGGGGCTTTGCCTGGCTTCGGTCGTGCGGACTGAATCCTTACGTGATGGGCATTGCTCATGTCAGGAATGAGCTCGAGTGTCTTGGTTTTCGAGGGCCTAATCCCTGTTAAAGCTGAAATTAAAACGGACCGATCTTCAGGAGACACGAGGCCCTGCAGATCGTCTGTAGTCGACACACTCGAGGAAGCCTGTGCTTGCCTAGAATGTGTGGATTCAGCAGCTTCTGACGCTGACAAGTCGCTTCCTTCAGGTGCGGGCTCGGTTTCTTTGTCGGGTTCTGCATTCAGTGCTTTAAGCGCTCGAGCATGGATGAGTGCAAACCTTCGTATCGCAGATAATCCCAACCCAAACCCATGACCTGGAATGCGCCCCGCACCAGTAGACGGCGTCTGTATCGTCCTCTCATTGGCAAGTGCGAGACCATCTGCAAGCTCCCATCTTGCCCATCGTCTAGGATCGAACAAGAGATTGGATATGAGGGTGGCGTCCAGAATGTGAGGAAGTTTTCCAACGGAATTGGCGAATACCATGCGCTCATGGTGGGGTAGTGGAAGGGAGCTTTCGATGACCTCGGATTCGGTCGCACTTTGGTCTGTTGGCATGTTACTCGTCGTAGTGGCCTGCGTGGCCTCCACTACAACATCAGGCATCACCGACGCGGCTAGTCCTGACTTCGAGACTGAGCCTTGTGGCGAATTAATAATGTTTTCTTTGTAGGAGCCAGAGGGTGTCGATGGGTCTCGAGGAGTCGAGGACTCCCCTGCGCCAGTCCGCCACGACTGGAGAGGAGTGAGTGACGCTGCACGCTGTAGCGCGGGCACCCGAGCCGCAGGCAGGGACAGAGAGGAAATCTGACGGCTCACCCCTGCAGGCTGTATAATAGGCGAAACGGTGGCATCAAACGCATTTGTGCCTGATTTTTGACGCATAAGTGGCGAGGCACCAGGTGAGATAGGATGGAGTTGCGGTGAGGTATAGCTCTGAAGAACAGGACTCAAAGTTGGTGAAGGGAAATCCAATCGCAATTGAGGTATGTCGAAACCCATTGATGCGGCAGCTTCTGCTGCAGCGATGGCTGCCTCCTGTGCATCCGCATTGTCCTGAAGTCGTTGAAGCCGATCCTCTTCGGCAACTTGACGGGCTTGGAGCTCTGCTTGTAGCTCGTCGTCCTCAGGACATGCCTTCCCGACGAGGGCATGGATCGAGATACGGGCCTGCTTTGAGGTGGTCACATCGTCTCTGGTCGCAAGGTTCGCTGGGAGCGGCATCTGAGCCGCATAAATTTCGACGGGCATTGGTAAAGTCTGCTGGGCTGTAGCAATGAGCTTCGCATCACTCGGAAGCGAGACACCCGACTCTTCGAAGCCCCTGGCAATCGGTCTCGCAATCTCCTCCTGCGCCCGGGCAATCCGTGCAGTTGACTCTATCGCTTGATTTAGAACCAAATTTTCCGGGGTTTTTCTACCTGGTAGCGCGAGGATACGCAAAGGTTGAGACTGCTCAACCGATTGTACCCTTCTGTGGACGTTTAGCTTCTTCAGTGCGTGATCCTTCCAGGCGTGGAGAGTTGCAAATTCCACTTCAGCCTTCTCGAGTACTTGCTTCACAAATTCTCCAACAGTTGCTGCAAGACGGTTGTGCCTAACATCAGCCCTCCTTCTGGCAGGACCACTTTCATCCTGGTACAGCAACCTGTCAAGCTCGTTGTGGGAAAAAACCATGTTGCGCTCTCTACGGGCTCTTGTCTTCTCCTTTGAGCGTAACCGCTGGAGCAGCTGCCGATGTTTTTGAAGCCGTATCATTGACGAAGGCTGTAGAGGTGGAGTGTCTCCTTGTGGAGTTTCGCTCGTGAGGGCGCCACCCGATGTCGCCGGTGGGCTTTTAGGTAATAGGTATCTAGGTGGTTTCCTTGCTTTTGTCTTACCACTTGCTTTCTTGTTCCGCATGGACTCATTGCCTTCCTCTGCTGTGCTCGTTGAGGAAACTGATGAATCGGCTGATTCAATCGAGCTCTCCGCAGGGTTGACTTCTGCCATGGCTGCAATACTCTCCGTACTTAGTCGTGTCATACCGAGGTTGTCCTCGTCTTCGGAAGCGCTGGACTCTGGGTGTACAAATTCTTGCTGGGCCGGTTTACCGAGTGTGCGAACCGAAGTCTCATCTGAGTGAGAGGCGACGCCAGTGCTGCCTGCGCGGAGCTGCTGTTGGGAAGATGCTCTTAAGCTCGATCGTGAGCGAATCTGCGATTTGCGCTTAGTCTTGTGTTGCTTACGAATGCGCTCAAAGAAAGCATCCAGGGACTCACCGATGTACTGCGCTAACTCCTCGGACTCCTCAGCTGATGTTCCAGAGCTAGCTTCCTCACCGCGGTCATTCTCCGTGTCTTTCATAGACATCGGAGAGGCCTCATCATTTGAACTATACTCACGTTCAATGGCCGCAACAGCCTCATTGGCTGCTTTGCGCATCGATTCCAGTTTTTCTGCCATCTTACGTGCGGCTTCGGTTTGGAAGGTCGGGGTCGTGGAACCTCTCTCAGACGAAGCTGAAATAGAACTTGCCGTCGTTGCTGGAGATGGAGCAGGCGAAGTCGTTGGAGGACGAGCTGAAGTAGTAGGTGTAGCGGTGGATCGAGGCTCTAGAGGAGTTGCAGCTGTACGAGGAGATGAAGAAGCCGAAGCCGTGGGAGCCTTTCCGGTGCTTCCTTTCATAGTTCTCTGGGGAGTTAACGTATTGGACTTACTGACATCCGCGTATGGCTTCTTTTCCATGTCACTCGTTAGAGAGGAGTCTGAACGTACTGAAGATTGCTCGAGGCTCGATTGTGATGGGGTCTGAGACTTGCGCACAGCCTTCCGTCTCGACACTTTGATATTACCAGTAGGACGAGCTAAGTGCGCGAGTCGAGCTTTATCGGCTTCTTTGACCTCTGTGTCTGTAGTGGCCGCTTGTGATGGTTGTTTTGCTGGCTCTGCCTCTTGCTTCACATTGCCTTCTTTCAAATTGGCTTCTTTCACTTCAGGTTGGGGAGCATTTTCCTCCGCAGCCGCGTTCACGGGCATCGACCCACTTGGAGGTCGTGCAGGCTGATGTTGCTGAAGTACGCGAAGCCGGGCCAAAACACTACGTTTGTTTGACACCAGATTTTGTTTCTTAACATGAGAGGGAGTGGAAGACGAGTGTCTCCTGGAGTGTTGGTGCTGTTGTTGCTTCTGCTGCTGAGAAGGACCCAGGTTGGTGCGGAACAGCGCAAACGCTTGCTGAATTGATACTTGGTCTTTTTCAGCAAACCAAGTCGCTTCTCTGTGTGGCTGCGAGGGCGATGACGGTGCACTGGATTCTGCCTGTCCTGGTTGCTGCAAATTGAGCACTAAGTGCTTGTTTTCGCGCCGTTCTTCATCGGGTTCTGATTGTTCTTGCGGAACTGATTCGGCCTGACGTTGTTTCAAGGCTGCAAGTAAAGTCTTCGTACGCGCATACGCTGACAGCTTGACCTTACCTGCGGCTTCCGGTGGCAATTTGGGCTTCGGAGTGAAGACGGGTGTCGAGGCTTCCTCTCGAGCGGTCTTCGGCTCGCTGCTTTTCAATACACTTGTAGAAGTGAAGGCGCGCCAAATAGGCTTTGCTGGCTGTGACGTCTTTCGAACAACGCGTGGTGGAGGCATGGGAGGCTCGCGAGATATCTCCTCAATCTTCTTCGCCATGCTTTCCATCTTCTGCGCATATTCTTTCATGCGCTGAGCACGAATGATTCGCTGGGCCAACTCATTCTCGTATTCTTTCATGTGGCGCTTATAGATCGATCGCAGTAGCGAGATTTGCTCCTTAACGCTAGCGTTTCGGATCCACGCCTCGGGAAGATATGCAGGTAGATCTTCCCCACTCAACAGGATCTCTGACACTCGTGCTGCAGCACGCGTGCCAATCGCGACACGATTCAGATGCAAAGGCTGTGGGGCCTTTGGTGCCGTTGGCGCTTTGGGGGGTGGAGGAATGCCTGGTGGGATATGAGAACCAGTAATACCTTGTTGTTGCAGCATTTGCTGGTGTTGCTGAATTAAAGGCATGTAATATTGCCGATATTGATACAACTGATCTTCGTAAATCTTCATCTCTTCCACAAACTTTGCCTTCTCCCTCTCGTAAGCAGCGCATTCCCGCTCGTATTGTTGCTTTAGCACTTTGATTTGCTGTTCGGTCTCACATTGAATCAGTAGAGCGCGTACTTCGAACGCGGAGCGTAGTGCTTCTAGTTCTTTACGTGACCCTGCGCTGTGTCGAATTGCATGTTCGGCCGTTTCGAAACGGGCATTGACGAATTCGGTTATCTTGCTTTGAGTTGAATGGTTCTCTGAACTTGAGGCATCTCCGAGTGCTGCTGCTGCTGGTGTAGAGGAGTGGGCACTGGATCCACCCCCAACTGACCCTTTTGTTGACACAGTTGACCGAGCATTCTGAAACGTTTGCTGATTGCCATCTCGCGTGGGAGATGACTCTACGGCGTATAGTCGTGGCATAAGGACTGCGCCATCGTTGTTTACTCGAGCAAGTTGTGAAGTCATGCTATGCCACTGACCGTCAATTCCATATAGTAAGTCGTGCACATCCGCCTGACGACGATTGCCGCGTTCTTTGGATCTTGCATCGATTGTTTCTTCCAATCCACCAAGCAGGCTCCTGCGAGTGGGTCTCGATGCTGTCGTCGCACTTTGCTGTTGTTGCTGCTGCTTCTGCCCTGGGTCTGCAGATAATCTGGTAACAAGCGAAAGCTGGGGCCCAGGACGGCGATTCGCGTCCGCTATAGCTCGCTCATGTCTAATGACTTCACTTGATCTCTGCAATATCTGCATCAAGGAACTTGGTGCGATCGCATCCTGGATAGATGCTGAGATCTCTTGTGAAAAGTGGCGAATTCCGAGCTGTGCGGCCGTATTCTGGCCCTGATACTGTAGTTCGCGCTCGCGAAATGGCCTCAGGGCCAATTCTGTCGCCTTCGACTTTAATCTGCGAAGTGCGTCCGACCGATTGTTAACGGTTGACTCCACCACCCTTGTCAGCAGATTATCGCTGGTAGGAAGGTCAATCGCGGGGGGTGACCCTGGAGGCGATGCCTCGCGCTTGCCACTTGCAAGGGAGGGGCTTCGTTCCTGGAGTGAACGCTTGGAGGCAGGCGAGGGGCGTGAGTGGTTTTTCGATGTCCTCGTAAACCCTTTGCCTCCTATCGCTACTTCGTCCTGCAGTGCGGCATGTGCAGCAGTCGCCGACGCACTCAGACCGTCACTAATGGCTCCAGTAAAGTTCTTATAGTTTGCCAGGGCGACTTGTGGCAAGGGCTTGATGACGCCAGCTGCAGCGGCCATAGGCGGGAGTACAGTGCCGAGAGGTTGCGTACTGATGCCAATTGGACCAAACAGCAGTCGTGGGTCGCGTGGTGGTGGTCTGGATGAGGACTGCTCCTCGTTCAGATATGTGTTGTCATCCTCTAACAAGAAGACCGAACCAGCGCCGCCATTTCCCTCATAGACTTGGCTGTCCGGGTAGGGTTGTTGATCCTGAGCAGCCTGATCAGGCTGTGCGCTCGCTGTATAGTCCACGCCCTTGTCCATGTCCCTGTCGAGGTCTGCCTCGTGCTGGCCGAGCCGACTACTGCTCATCTCTCAACCGTTGGACCGAAGTCCAGGTTGTGTTAGAAGGGTCTTCTGAGCCTTATAGTAGGTACTCCCACGACTCCGTGTGCATAACGGATACTTGTGTGATGAGCTAACAACCCCAGCGGTATTAGTATGTGGCAGCTGGGTGCAGGTGGGTACCCGTGGCCCGAACGCTCACTCAGAAACGTTCGAACCCTACAGAACTAGATTCGAGGGCGGGTTTGATGCGCTTTTGTGAGGCCGGGTGAGTTGAGCAGCAGTGTATCCCAGGTTGTCTGCAACGCACTACAGCACCACAACAAAATCTACTCCAGGCACTCGCTCCACTACCAAGATTTAACACACTTGGAAATGTAGTTCGAAGGTTCAAATCGCCCGTTTTCGTTTCCGGGCGCGGATGGACGGTTTCAGGTTTCAGTTATCAGTCCTGGCCGGGTTTTCACTGGATGGTGCGCTGACTCGGCGCTTGTTTCGGGGGAGTATATCTGCGCTGCATGAGAGTGCTCACCACGGGGTGCCTGCGATATCGATTGTGCCTGTTGAGAAGTACTTGTACAGTGCCTGCACTCTGGTGTAGGAATCCTCTATTATCTACTTGCGTGGCTTGGGTACTCATGTGCTCACCAGTCTCAGTAGGGATATCCATCGCGCACAAGAACCAGGCAGTGCGTGCGTCCCCATGCTCATTTTCAGCCTCTCATGACACTGGTACGACTTCTCCCCCCTTGCCGATGAAGCCGAAGTGCTGGTTTCCCGCGGCCCGCATACCCGAGTTGAAGTTGCAGTTGGAGAGTAACCACTCAGACGCTCAGACGCTGAGTAGTTCTTCTCTCTTGTTTCGTTGATTGGCTTTTGGTTGTTCCCACTAGCTATCGCTGAAGTAGTTACAGTTATCCTGGCCCTGTTCTGGCGTGATCAGTTGGGACTTGCTCAACTTAGTTGGTCGCTACCTTAGTTTGGTTCTCGGTTTCTCGCCTTCAAGCTCCACTCAACTTTGCCACACTCCTTCGGCTTGTTGTTTGGATCCTTCTGCTCTGTAAGCAAGCTGAGTTCTTGTAAGTTAGACTGATCAGTGCTTTTGTAGTGTTGTTCAAGTTGAGAAGCTGTTTTCCACCAAAATCACTGTACCAAGACATATCCACTCAAACAACGATGTACGAGCTCACCAAGACAACTACCAAAACCACCACCCAAGCCACACGAAGGGTAGGCTCTGTCTCAGCGTCAATATCCACAGCAACACTACCAACGCTGGCTACTGCAGAGGCCTCATCACCATCCAGAACTCAAGCAGTGACGTTCTCGCCCACAATGGCAACCGACACTGCCCCCTCTTATTCTCAAACCCAACGCCTACGTACTAACGCCACGTCCACTTCTTCTCTCTCACGACGCACACTGGTGGACAGCGTGGAGGGCAAACCCTGGGGCGAGCGTGTGCGCATTGAGCAGAGATTCTATGAACGAGCACACGTTCGAGAGTCCCAGGTCGCCTCGATCAAGCCACCCACATTAGCAACACAGGCTCAAGTGAGTGAGACGTACAACACCTTTTCGACCAAGCAATGCGGGCCTATGATGACATCCCCCGTCACAGCTACCCACAGCATGTTGACGAGAATTTTGGCCGAGCGCGTGAATGCTACTAGCTATGCATCCAGACCTATATAAATGTCACTCCCAGGACTCGTGCAAACCAGTGACCATGCTGAGCCAGGAAGTGGGATTGGGATTGATTATGGCGTTATGGGATCGTCTCATAGAAGAGAGGCTCGAAGCCGCACCCTGACGCTGGCCATTCAGCATTTCGCAACTCGTCATGTCACACTAACATTCTCGGGAATGGAAATCCAACGACAGACTTGGATTTTATTTAACTCGCCATTGAAAAAGGGTTCTGATACTATGGAGAGATTGAGTGACTTGACATAGCGTTGCTGTTTACATCTCCATCTGAAAACTAATGCTTGCTGGCTCAGTTGGAGCAAGAAACAGCGTGCGTAAGACTAATGGTAGCTCGTTATTGCGATCGATTCAGCATCAGTTTAGAAGCCGAAGTTTCCGAGTGCCAAGCGAGCTCGGAGAGCAGCGAGGAGTCCAAGAGGACCGAAGCCCTGATTAGGTCCGAACTGGCCCTGGAGCTGAGGCATCATCTGCTGAGGCATCATCTGTTGCTGAGGCAAGACCTGTCCCTGCATAGGACCCATGTTGGGAAAGAACATGGTCTCGACGCGGCGTTCTTCCGGAGCAGCCTGAGTCTGAATGTTCAAATCACTCTGGACTTGAGGAACGTCCTGAACTTGAGGAGTGGCCTGGATCTGAGGAGCGGACTGAACCTGGTCCTGAACCTGGACCTGGGGAGCAGTCTGGATCTGGGGAGCATGCTGAATCTGAGGAGCGTACTGCTGACTCTTACCCTTTCCAAGGAACTGGCCTTTGCCCTTTCCAAGGAACTGGCCCTTGCCCTTTCCTAGAAACTGGCCCTTGCCCTTTCCTAGAAACTGGCCCTTGCCCTTACCCAAGTACTGGCCCTTGCCCTTGTACTGAGCGGTTTCGAACTGTCGTTGGTCCTGTACCTGATCTTGAACTTGAACCTGAGGAGCAGTCTGGATCTGGGGAGCAGTCTGGATCTGGGGAGCGTGCTGAATCTGAGGAGCGTACTGGTGCTTGCCCTTCATGCCCTTGCCCAACAGCTGGCCCTTACCCTTTCCAAGGTACTGACCCTTACCCATGAGCTGGCCCTTGCCCTTACCGAAGTACTGACCCTTGCCCTTACCCTTGCAGCACTGCGCGGTTTCGAATTGACGTTGTGGAACATCCTGAACCTGGTCCTGAACCTGAACTTGAGGTGCGGTTTGGACTTGAGGAATCGACTGGACTTGAGGCGCAGTCTGGATCTGAGGAGCATACTGCTGGCCCTTGCCCTTGCCTAAGTACTGGCCCTTACCCTTTCCGAGGTACTGACCCTTACCCATGAGCTGACCCTTACCCTTGCCAAAGTATTGACCCTTGCCCTTGCCCTTGCAGCACTGAGCGGTCTCGAATTGGCGCTGAGGAATATCCTGCACTTGATCCTGG
>Ga0180217_1001012_pt1 | contig 34585 bp, 24 predicted proteins | sample eDN3rd37CBELigOP_FD_128521 | JGI IMG/M metagenome (GOLD analysis project Ga0180217, IMG submission 128521) | Enriched Organic Plus compost microbial communities from Emeryville, California, USA - eDNA 3rd pass 37_C BE-Lig OP (version 2) (version 2) ... | reverse complement strand
TATCGACATCATCAAACGTGCGATCGAAGAGCCTCTTCGTCAGATCTGTGACAATGCCGGTATCGAAGGTGCTGTCATCGTTCAGAAAGTCAAAGAAGGTACAGCCGACTTTGGATACAACGCACGTACAGACAAATTCGAAAACTTGATTGGGGCGGGTGTTATCGATCCTACCAAAGTATCACGTGTCGCATTGGAGAACGCTGCTTCTGTAGCATCCATGTTGTTGACTACAGAATGCGTACTGGCCGACGAACCAGAAGATAATGCAGCAGGCGCCGGTGCTCCTCCTATGGGTGGCGGCATGGGCGGAATGATGTAATCTATCATCAACCCTTAACATATCAAAAGCCGAAGTGGAGGATTCCACTCCGGCTTTTTTTATTTTTTAGGATGACGTTTTTGGTATCTTTCTATCACACGATCCTTGAAGGCCTGATCGGCCTGCCAATCCTCTCCCGGACCCCATTCTATAAGCTCATTATTCAAAAAATAAACGCATATAGGTCGTTTAGCACTCTTATCGGTATAGGAATTTTCTCTATACGCATGTATGGAGTTTGCCCTGATGTGCATAGGACACAGCCTCAGGAAATGGGCAAAAAAACTCCTGAAAACAACTTCATTTGGACCAGACTGTGAATCTGAATACAATAATCCGCTTATTTATGGTCTGCCATGGATAAATTACCCATATCAACCGCTGGCGGCCTAGACTAATCTCCTAAAACCATTACTGACCACAACCACATATAAAACAAAAGAAGGCGTCTAAAAAGGGCGCCTTCTTTTTTTGCTATATTTTGATCACATTCCTCGTGATGGTTTACTCGAATTGTTGTTAGTTATTGATGCCGCCAAGCGTATCTCAATCATTATATCATAATAGCAGTTCCTTATTTCGGCTTTGTACACCGAGACCGTATTCGTTTATAAAGCCTACCATGCATCCAGTCCTTTAGATATACTCACATCTCTGCTTTTTACTACTGTTGATAGAAGTGAGTGTTCGGCTGATGAACAACCTCTTCTTTAAAACCACTTTGCTTTTCTACCTTCACTGATGGAGTGTGGATCACACTGATCACAGCTTCATGATCTCCGTCATAGGTATTCGCATACACTAATACACTACCACAATTTTGAAAATCAAGATATGCTAAATTAGCAAATATTGGCGCAAAATCCTTAGTCTGCACAAACTTGTTGTTACGCACGATCAATTCTTTGACACTTAATGCATAGATAACCTGTGAATCAAACGTTTTAATCGTATTATCCTCAAAAACAATCTTGCCGTGGTAATAACCTTTTGACCGTTCTGTTTCGGATATAATCGGAGAAATTTGTAAGACCGATTGGGGCGTTTCACCCCCTACTCCCATATTCACAAATGTATTATTTCTGATTGTAATATCACCGACTCCACCCGACTCATACCAATTATTTGCATCTCCTGCAATGAGTATGCCTGCCATCATCGAATCAAAGTAATTGCCTTCAATCCATACTGGTTTAGGCGTTGATAAAAGAATACTTCTCGCTCTGTTGTTTCTGACGACACAGTTTTTCATAACGACAGCCGCAGAGTTTGTTCGATTTTCGACAGCAAAAGAACTCTGATCCTCTATAGCGACCTTGATGTCATTTGATGAATGGATCAAATAATAATTGTCGTTAATGACTTCTACATCCGACACTACGACACTCTCTACCCCCAACAAACTTCCCCTATCGATGATTTGTAAAGTATCTCCCGTATGCACAAAAGGGAAACCTATTTGTTGTTCGTGGCCGAAGCTCAAGGCAATACATCTATCTGACTTCTTCTCCATTATCTTCATATATGTACCATGAATATTTGTAGCATCGTCTAACATATTTTCAAATAGACAGTCTTCGAACGAAATGAGTCCTCTACAATTGACAAAGTGTGTAGCATCCGCCGAAGCCGAAATATACCGGGTGGATCCCGGTCTCAACCGAACATTGAAGTTTTTCATGGTCACATTTTCGGTTGTTTGTCCAACCACACCCATTGCTCCAGCCATATAAATATTCATATCATAGAGAGAAATGTCTGATGCTCCTTCGAGAACTATGCCTGGATACATCCTGTTTTTTAAATAAGGCCCCTTGTCTATAAATATAGACCCGATCGGAGGTAACTCTTCCGACACAAAATCGTATAACCGAACAACATTATCTCCCAAGTCTTTGGCTTTTAGTTCTCCTTCCCATTCTCTATGTAGATATTTTGAAGTGTAATAATAGGGTGATTTCGTTTGGTTCGCAAAAACGATATTTTGTCCTAATCCTTCCTCCCAATCATATCCCGAAAATAAAAGACGATTATCCCGAATCCGGTACTTTACACCCTTTGCCACCTTAAGATCAACACTCCTCATTACCTTATCATTTGCCAACACCTCTCCTTCAAATATAAAAGACGTATCATAATCCATGTCAATTCCTGAAATGGATATTTTGTGTGAATTCAGGATATAAAAAGGGACAATCTTACCATGGAACATGAATTCTGTATTATTTCCCTTGATATAGACCTGTTCCATATCTTGCAAGAAGAAAGCAATATGCTTATAGCCATTATCATTATTTGATACCTGCATATAACTTCCACTAGCCTTTTCCGGGAAAAATTTATAAACCCCTTCTCCAAACTCCAAAGTGAAATTTCCTTCCGGATTTTCAGTCAATATCTCCCGGACTTGAGATGTATAATCGATATCACCTTGGTAATCTATCGTATACCGACTATGTTTCTGCCCTACACCACATAATGGCAAGATACAGGCGCACCATACAACAAACAGTAGTTTCTTCATTTTAAAATTTTTGTTCATATTATTATTCTATCTCGGCTACGCGCAAAGGCGGTATAGTATAGCCTTTCTCTATCCAGTTATTCATTAGCTTTTTTAATCCGTTTCTAAAACGAGAATAATCTTTAAGATCATTTGGCGTCCAGCCCACTTCGGCATAAGCTGCAATACGCGGGAAAGTTTGGTATTCGACCTCCTTGTTGCTCGGTGTCCATTCACCCCACATTTGGCATCCCAGACCTATGATCTGGCTTTTTTGTCCGGCCGTTAAACCATCCGGTATCGGATTAAAACTATAGGCCTTTTGTAAATTGATCAAATCGTAAGTATAATCCAGATAGGTAAATACATTATGTGAATTAACAACCTGATACCCTCTATTTATTGCTAATTGCAAAACTTCTGCTTTTCCAAACCAAAAATGGATAATAGCATTATGGGAAAGGTCCGTCTCAGCGCTTTCTGCTGTAGACCAATCATGAACTTGCTTACCAAGAATCTCGTTCCAACCCATCATCTTCTTGTGCAACTCCCTATCAATATAATTTGAAATGTCATTCGTAAACTTTACTTGCACATCACTAAAGGTAGGTAGGTTATACTTAGCCATATAGTCAGCTACATCTTTAGATGTCTTCCATTGATCGTATTTCACTTCATCTCCTCCGATATGTATAATATTGGAAGGAAAAAGTTCCGCCACCTCTTTCAATACATCATGTAAAAAACTAATCACGCGCTCGTCTGCTGGATTGAATACCGTACTTACTACACCAAATTTTGTGGGTATAGTAATATGTTCAGCCACAGTACCTAACCAAGGATAACTTGCGACTGCTGCGGATGCGTGACCAGGCATACTAATTTCCGGGATAATGGTGATATAGCGTTCTTCGGCATATTTAATAATATCTTTTATTTCTTCCTGTGTATAAAAACCTTGATGTACCTTTCCGTCAAACAATTCACTTGCCCACTTCTTGCCATTGTCATTGATCTGAGAGCTATCTCTTTTTGACCCGACTTCAGTTAGCAGAGGATATTTTTTTATCTCTATCCGCCAACCTGAATCGTTAGTCAAATGCCAATGGAACTTGTTCAACTTCAATCGTGCCATTTCATCTAGCAGCATTTTTACCGTTTCAGCTCCCTGAAAGTATCTTGCTTCATCTAGCATATATGATCTGAAACCAAATGCGGGCTGGTCTTTGATCTTTAAACAAGGCAATATCCCATCGTCTATAAGCTGCCTTAATGTTTGAATGCCATAAAAAATACCGTTTTCAGCAGTCGCAGTGATTGTTATACTACTTGCGGTAATATCGAGCTGATAAGCTTCTTTATTTGAAGATAATCTTTTATCGATGTGCAGATACACACCTGTTCCTTTCTTGTTTCTCTGAAGGCCAAAGTCATCCCGGAGCATACGCTCAAGATAACCTTTATTTTCACTCTTTCCCTTTATAACAAAACCCTGAACGAGATTACATATTCCCGGTTTGCGTTCTACAGATTGCGGATAAGGTATCAAATTCAACTGATCTTTATTGGTATTGGAGTAGCTGTTATTACAACCAATTATAATTAAGCCCAAAAGAACCAGCACAAACGCTTTATTTTTTTTCATTGCCATTAATTAAGTTAATGTTATAGATTTTAATAACCTCGCTACTCACTATTCGACCGTAATCGCAAGCTCTGGCAGTTTATTTTGAATGATATCAGATCCTTGCATATTTTTTATTGTCATGTCTCTTCCGAGAAAATTTGTATTAAAAGTATTATTGTAGAAGGACACGTTTCTGCAGCCATCTAAGTAAAAATTTGTCTTTCGGTAGAAGGGCTCATATTCATAAGTTCGTTCCAAAATATTATCCTGAAAAGTTAAATTATCTACCGACCTTGCAAAAAGAACCTGATAATCAAAATGTTTAAATGTATTATTGGTTATTAAAATATTGCTGTGGTAAGTCGGGAAGTCAATTCCTGTAGGACGAACGGACGGCGTAATAGAAATGATTCCCTCACCCCAACCCCACGGATCATCGATGATATTGTTTCCTGATGTGTAGCAGTTTTCAAATATATTATTCCTGATAACAACATTGTTAACACCGCCCGACTCATACCACAACCTGGTATCACCCTCGATAACTATTGCCGCTCCGGCTGAATTAAAATAATTATTCTCTATCAACACATCTCCCATTGTAGTGACTAAAATCGAACGCGCCCTATTCTGTTTTGTCATTTTACAATTCCTTACGATGAGGGAAGGATTCCGATCTTTATTTTCCAGTAAATCTCCCGGTTTGATTTTGTCTCCTATGAGGTCATAAAAAGTCACCTTATAGCCAATAAGGACCTTATCGTCATTATATATTGGTGTATGATCTTTTACTTTCAACTCTTGTGTACGTCGCATGGTTGCGGAATCTATCACCCATGCTACTTCATCCTTTTCAAATCCAATATAACGTCCTGCCGAGAGGAGCATAGCTGAATGACTGTCCAGTATTTTACTTACTATCGAGTACATACCATGAATATTCATAAAATCATCTCCCGCGCCACCTACCGAGCAATTATCAAATAAAATCTGTCCTTTACAGCCGTTGAAATGTGTGGCATCAGCCAAGGTACTGAATGCTCTACCTTTCTTCTCATTGTTGATAAGATGAACATTTTTTAAGCTTATATTTTCACTCATATAGCCATGCAAGCCACAACTCAATGTATGGTAAACCGTTACATTTTCGACCGTAACATCCTTACTCCTTCTTACATCAATACCATTGGCGATATAGGTACCGTGGAAGAAGACTACAATTGTTCCCGTAGTGGGCTTGTATTTCGTCGTACAATAGAAGCGCACTCTATTAGTGCCGATTTCAGAAACCCGGGCGTGAAATAATTCATCTCCTAGCGGCCTGTCCCTTGTCTGGTAGACGATGTTCTTCGTTTCTCCTTCATATAAATTTGTGTATTGAGGTACAATGTTATACCGCTTTCCCTCAATAAGAAAAAAAATACTATCGTTGATCACTTCGTAAGGATAAAGATCCCGGTCTATCTCAAAATCAATATAGTCATCCGACACACCTAAGACAGTAGCTTGTGAATTGAATGGTCTATCCCAATCAATAACAAGATTCCTTAATGTTATATTCTCGGATTCCAAGATATCACATACGATCATTTTGCCATGAAAAATCAATTCGGCTCCCTGACCATCAATAACGATATTTTTGCGTCTCTCTAAATTTATACCTATCGTAGCGTCTCTCGCACCTCGCTTTGCAGTCGGTGAATCGTAAAAATCATAACGTCCTTTATCAAAAAGGATATGTAACGTATCTACATCTTTGTAGTCGTGTAATATTTTTTGAAAAACAGGCGTTAAATTCTGTTGCATTCCTGCGATAATGCCATATTCCGACAAATGAACTATCTTAAAGTTTGAAGCAGCACAACCAAATAGGCTGATGAGATATAAAGGAATAAGAACGACAAATATCTTACTTCTGATCTGATTTAAATACATTCTTTGTTTATTATGTTTTGATGAAAATAAAAGGGAGCTGATACGACTGTCACAAATATAGTCCTGCAATATGAATGGACCTTATATCAATGTTTAATTTATCTGCAGGGAGTTGTGAAAACACCGACAAAATGAACAATCGTACAAAAAGATATGGTTTTTAAACAAATAGATACATCGCTATTCAATAATAACAAACACATGTTTTATCTTTAATCTATAGACATTATGAAAAAGATATTCCTTACCTGCACTTTCATTTTATCCACTATGATTATTCTTGCACAAGAATACGGCGTGATAAAAAACTACTTTCAAATCAGCAAGAATAATGGTTTGGCAAATAATAATGTTACCACGATTTGCAGTGACATATACGATAGGATATGGATAGGTACCTCTGAAGGATTAAATATCTACGATAGTAAACGGGCAACTGATGTCAATAGGTATAATGGACTGCGAATTTTCTCATTATTTGGTACAGAAAAAGAAATGATGGTTGGTGTGGCCGAATATTTAGAAGCCTACAATTATGAAACAGGACAATACACCAGAATTCGGCATGAAGGATCAGATGTTTCTTATACGACATCGATAATAAAGGTAAATAACGAAATTATCATCTTAGCCGAAAAAAAAATTTATAAATACAAAGATGGGCAGCTTAAGTTAATTCAAAAAAATGCCCCCTATCACCACATACAAGTAGACAAATTTGGTGCGGTTTGGGGAATAGACTATGACCACGTTTTTGGACTTGGTAAAGACTTCACTGCAATGAAGATGTATACACCTAAGAGCCATGACCTATCCCCTCTTATTATATTATGTATTTTCCCCGATTCATTTGGAAGTGTGTGGATCGGAACCAAAAAAGACGGGCTGTTCCGATACAACAGAACCAATGACGAATTTTTAAAAGAACAGGTAACTCATAAATTTGGAATCAAAGAAATAGAAAATATAGGAAGCATCCACGAGGATAAATACCATCGGCTGTGGATAGGTCACAACAACGGAATAACTGTATATGACTATACCAACAGCTTTCTTAAAAATTATATCCTTGAAAACAGTGACGGTATCGTACAAAATACAACGGTCACCTCTTTGCATAGTACAGCCTCAGGCAATATGGTCGTTGGCACTTACTTTACAGGTTTCATTTTTATTAATGAACTGAGTTCTCCCATAAAGTTCAAAAACCTATCCGATTCTAAGAGCACATTGGGAAATGTAGCTGCCAATGGTATTGTGAAAGATTACAACAATCGATTATGGGTGGCTACAAATTATGCTGGAATAAATATACTCGATAGTAAAGAAAATACCCTCAAGCAGTTAAATCAGTATTCCCATGATATCAATAATAACATCGTCTCCCTCGGGCTAGATAGAAGTGGAGATATCTGGGCGGGTTCTCTATCAAATGGACTTTATAGAATAACCCCTCGTTATGAAATTAAGCATTACGTAAACAATCCAAATGACACAAATAGTATATCGGGTAGTTCAATAGATGCCCTTTACGTAATAAATAAAGACAGCGTTGCTGTAGCTTCCAATAAGGGGATTGATTTTTATCTAAAAGCAAAAAATTCCTTTGTCAATATCCTAAAATCTAATAATGTAGATTTCACTTTTTGTCATATTCTACCGTATAGGGATAATATTTATTTTATCAATTTTAACTCCATAGTTAGTTACAACAGAACAACCAGGCGTACCGACACATATAGTTTAGAATCACGGCCGGACATCTATATTCAATCCGCCTATTGCAATCACAAAGGAGAGCTGTTATTAGGTACGGCGAGAGGAGAGATCTATCTTTTCAAAGACAGACATATAGAACCTTATATTGTGAACAACACAATAAAAAATAGTATCGCCGGAATCCAGGACGACATAAACGGTAACCTATGGGTGACCGCTGGGAACAATATTTACAGGATCTCACCGAATAAGGAAATTCTGAAAACTAATCTGGCTTGGGGACTTGGAAACAGTGAGTTTAATATTAGATCATCTTATAAAGACGACAATAAAATATATTTTGGCACCTATAACGGTTTGATAAGCTTTGATCCGTTAAGTATAAATGCGACAGACAAGACACAAACACACCCCAAAATTTATATCGCTGACTTCAAAGTACTTAACAAGTCTGTCACACCCCAGCCTGACGGTTTGCTCCGTGAACATATTAATGTTACAAAAAAAATCCAGCTTGAAAACGATCAAAATTTTATCACTTTCGAAATCGTCAACATTTCATACGATGAAAAACAAGCTTATTACAAATGTTTCTACAGGCTGAAAGGCCTTGATGAAAACTGGTATGAAATGAGTCCATCCGCTAGTGAGATATCGTTCACGGGACTTACCTTCGGCCATTACACATTAGAAATAAAACTTGAAACTATGGACCATGAGGCGATAGACAGTCGAGCAATCCATATCCAGATCCTCCCTCCATTCTATTTTAGAGGCTATATGATCTTAGGTTATATCGCTTTGGCTCTACTTATCCTCTGGGGCATATATCGATTTGTCCAAAAGCAAAGAAATGCAAAAAAACAAATAGAAAATGCAAAAAGGGAACAAGAAGAAATAAAAAAGTTAAATGCGATGAAGCTGGATTTCTTTACACACATATCTCATGAATTCAAGACCCCTTTGGCTGTACTTTCGACATTAGAACAAGACGTTTTAATTAATGATGATAATAAAGAAGTAGAAGTTGGTATCTTCAAGAGGAACATAAAAAGACTTGAGTATCTCATCAACCAATTAATGGATTTTAGGAATATCGAATCACAATATGCGACGATACAGTTGGGTAAATATGACATTGTTTTCTTTACGAAGGATCTATTTGAAGCTTTCTCACCGATATGCAAACAAAAACAAATATCGTATGATTTTATTCCTGAAATAGACAGCTTACCTTTAGTATTCGATGCGGACAAATTGGAAATGTTAATAGGTAATTTATTGAGCAATGGAGTCAAGCATACTGAATATGGTGGACGTTGTTCACTCAGGCTCTACAAACTCGAGGATAATGTAATCATCGAAATATTCAACACTGCGCCATGTTTCTCAGATGAACAAAAGATTGCAATTTTCCAACCTTACAATAAAACGAATATTTCAGGCCCCTATTCCAATAGTGGTATAGGGCTGGCAATTGTAAATAGCATTGCGAAGCTCCTCGAGATAAATCTGTCGGTAACTGCCGTCTCAAATGAAGGCAATGTATTTAGGGTAGTTATACCGATTATAGAGAATACGGAAATGGAAGTGAGTAATAGTAGCAACCGTTCACATTATGTTAAACAAATCATAGACAATACCCGCTATATAGAAGAACAAGGTTTAACTTTCAATGCTGACTCAGAAAATGAGGACAAAAGCAATTTCCAAATATTAATCGTAGAAGATGATAGTGACACCAAGAAAATCTTAAGGCGTAAACTAAATGAATACTTTCATATACTAGTAGCTTCTTCAGCAGAGGAAGCTTTATTGTTATTAAAAACACGTGATGTAGATGTGATCATCAGTGATGTACAAATGCCCAATATGAATGGATATGATTTTTGCCAAACTATAAAGAGTAATGCCAGGTTTAAGCATATACCGGTCATACTCATTACTTCCGAACGTTCGTCCGAAGGAAAGATAAAAGGTTTTCAGTATGGTGCCGATGTATACATGCAGAAACCTATTAATATGCAGGAGCTGTTATTACGGCTTTCCAATATTTTGAAAAACAAAGATACGATGAGAAGCTATTACTCGGATTTTAAAGGGGTAAATCTAGAAAAGGAAGAATTAAACAATGCAGACGAAACATTCATTAAAAAAATAACAGAATATATCCACAATAATCTTGAAAATACCGAGCTTTCTGTCGGTCAGCTTGCACAAGAGGCTCATGTCAGTAGAACACAGCTTTACCTAAATATCAAACGTCTGACAGGTGATACTCCTTCTACCTTCATTCTAAAAATCAAAATGGATAAAGCAAAATACATGTTACTGTCTACAAATTTAACTTCAGCAGAAATTTCACACCGACTTGGCTATTACAATCCTAATCACTTTAGCCGACAATTCAAAGAATTCTATGGTAGTTCACCCACCGAATTTAAGAAAAAGAATGTACGAGGCTAATGCCTGAATAAAAAACAGTAGCAAGCGATCGCCTGCTACTGTTTGATGTTGCTTACTTATTAATAAACGATCAGTTCTGTGTTCTCACACAACGTACAAAAACCATTCTTGATGCCGTTCCATCACCTTCGCTCCAAGGTCTTGAGGAATAATGCCACGGTATAATATTATTTGAATCCCAATCGAATATTTCAAACATATAGGCCGAGGTTGTACTTCCGATTGTCGTGGTCCAATAGCCAGATTTTCCATCTGCCCCCGCATTATCAGGTGCCGCCACATTACCATGCCAAAATATGCCGCCAGGTGTCAACCCTAATCCACTAGAGTTTGTAATACCGGTTTTATTTGCCCAATATTGGGTAGACTTGGCTTTCGTCGCCGGATTATCTCCCAAAGTAGCAATCATATCGTCCCATTCTTTCTTGGTTGACACATGCCAACCACAAGGACATACACCCTGAATAATGGTATTGTCGTTACTTGTAGCATTTTGCCATGTTCGAAGTGCCGTTGGCCAGGTATAGAATTGACCGATTACATTTCTATCGCCTATAGCTCCGGCAGTGTATGTTTTAGATGGAAGATCCACAGCCGTAAAAGGTGTCCCATCACTGTATTTAGTAGCACGAAGATTTTCCGCAAACCAAAAGTTCTCTCCAATTTTCACTACATTATAGGTCTCCGGATTATTAGGATCACGCTTGTCCACAAAAGGCCTCAACATACCCCGGAGGGACAGGCTTCTTATTTCCGAAGGTTCTGTCAACACTTTTACAGTACTCGTTATCCTCCAATAGAGCGTTTTCGTCAGGTAGGCTCCACCAAGATCAGAAAGCATGACATCGAAAGTATGATGCGTAAAACCGAATGACTTATCTCTGCTAAGTTCTAATGTCTTGGCTTCGCTCATGTCCGGTTTTAAGCTATACTCGATCGCATATGTAGCCGTCGTCGAGGCACAATCCCATGTCATATTCGTGAGGACGACTCCGGCAGAAGCATAATTCAACACATAACTCGTCCCATTTGTCGGAGCATTTGTCAATATAATTGGATGAGCACTTGTGGCAGCTTGAAAACGTTGGATAGTGAAATTATGTTTACCGGAAGATACAGCCCGCAATCCATCATCAGAAACGACCTCCCAATACATGATTTTCTTTTGTGAAGGAACCATATCAAACTCTTGTTCCAACAGCAAATCTAAATCGACTTGTTTAATTGCAAAATAATTATTGGCCCCCGCATCTAAAACTACCGTATGTTCCAGCTCTTTATCCGACAAATGTAGTTTGAACGAAACACCCGTAGTGTCACATTCCCATTCAAATTTGAACGTATCATCAGCATCCTCAGCCTTCAGTGTTATATCACCGTTATTCACCGGCGACAAGAGTTCAATCTGAACAGGATCTCGCGCAAAACGCGTTATCGATATCTCACGCACTGCACTGTTTTCTATAGGATTATTGGGGTTACCTTCGCCTTTAACTCTCCAAAAAACCGCTTTTGTCTCTCCTAACTTAACATGATTATCTGCCAATAAATTATCTAAATATTCATGTGTAAACTCGTGTTCCTTGCTTCCTTCTTTCTCAAAAGAGACTATGTTTGTAAAATTCTCATCAAAACTCAATTCTAATAAATAATTATCCACGTTGGTCCTACAATCCCATGTAAAAATTATATCTTCCTCTGGGGTAGATTTGTCCAATGTCAAGTTAGCCAGGCTTGCGGGAGTCTCCAGCATGATTACGTTATTCGGCAAATCACATCTTGTAATATTCAACTTTCGCACATCTTCACACCATCCGTCATTTGGATCTACGAGCTCAATTGTCCAATATACATCAGCGCTTTCAGCAATACCCACATCCATATAACTCATTATTGAATCCAGCTGCATGGTAGTCAATAAAAAACTCTGCCTCACTCCGGCATCTATTGCTTTTTTGGGTTCAGACATGTCTTTATTCAAGCTGAAAACCAAACGATAATTCACGAAGTTTCTTTTTGAATTCCAGCCAAAGGTGTAAAGTGAGTCAGGTTTTTGATAATTTAATACCCATGCCGTATCATTAATAGGCGAACTTAAAAAAACCTGTTGGCGACCAACTTCATAAAAATCATTTTCACGATCACAAGCTGTAAGCAAAGCAACGAGTGCAATAATAGCCACACCAATACATTTAATTATATTTTTCATACTATCGTTATTTATGGTTATGCGCCCCTATATTTTTTGACGTACCGACATTTACTTCCCAAAAATCCTTGGTCACGGGGAAGATATTATCAATGAAAGGAACACCAGCGTCAATTAAAGGTGATCCGACGCCCAATTTAAGACCATTTAATACCTCGTCTTTATCCACCAAGTCATTGTTAGCCACAAAGGACTCAACCAATTTGACAAATTTGGGATCTACATTGGTATTACCGGTATTATTTGGACTAGTAGTGGAAATTCCTGTTGAATAGCCGTAGATATTATTATGCTTAAACACTAAAGCATTGTCGACATCCAAGGTGCCATAATTCACCTCGTAAAATGAATTTTGGGATGTCGTTGTATTATAAAAAATATTATTGGTGAATGTCAGCGAGTTGGGTAGATTCGCAAATTGGTCGAAAGTTATAGCTCTATTATCAGCATTCTGATCTGCAGATCTCGTCTTTATAAATGTATTATTATAAAAATGAGCATCGACAACTCTTCCCACTATATCAATGGTCGAAGATAATGCCTTTCCATTTTCTTTCAGATAATCACGGGTACCGTCATTGATGCTTATATTATAACGAACAACCAACCCTTTGAAATCGGCAAAACCTTGATTAAATGCCAAGTCTGACGGACATACCAAGAAAAAACCACCGACATTATTATAGGATATATTGTATTCGAACAATGTGTGCTGACAATTTTGGTCACAGTCAAAAGCTTGTCCATCCCAGGTCGCTCTATGATCCTGTACAATATTATATCTAAATACGGTATAGTCACTGTGTATACACCAGATAGCAGCAGCAGCTTCTGCGGCAAAAGATGCTCCTGAAGGTGAGAAATCACCTTCTGCACAATTGCGGACAGTATTATGTTCTACGAGAGCACCGTCACAACTGTTTACAATGATTTGATCGCCAGGTATACCTTCAAAAATGTTATTAGAGAAAACAACATTCGTACTCGCCTTTCTCTTTGCTCTATCACCTGTGCTTACATAGCCTACCAAACCATCCCGCTGGCAATTGATAAAATGGCAATTTTCTACTCTGAAATCATTGAAACTTGACGGTGTCTGCGATTCAATAACATTGTAATAATGTATCCCAGCTCCGCCTCCCTCAAGATGATGCGTCTTCGTACCGAACACGTCAGCGATAACACAGTTTTTAATATGAATATGATTCATCACTCCCCCTTCAATATTTTCTGCTACAACTCTAATCCCTACACTTTTAGGTCGTGCAACTGTTCCCTTGTTGGTGATCTTCAAATCCTGTATCTCCCAATATTGTATATTCCTGATCAGAATAGCTTCATCCTTTTTTCCTTCAGCATTAATTTCGGGCAATGGCAAATTCTCATCGCCATAAGCGCGAATTACAATAGGCGCTTCTGCTGTTCCACTTCCTTTTAGTGTCAAGGAGCCTGCATATTTAGATCCACGTTTTATAAGTATTGTATCGCCCGGTGCCCATGTCCTCTCATTTATGCGATCGACACTCTCCCAGGCTTGGGTTGGCGAATGTCCCGTATTATAGTATTCTCCAGCATCTGGATCTATATAATATCTATTGGGATATTCCTTTTCATCTTCCGTCGTCGTGGTCTTTATCACATCTTTATCGCTACATGAAAGAGAAAGCATAGCGACAAAAAACAGGGGCATTATACACATATAATTATTCATAATTTCAGATTTTTTTAATTATTCTACTTCATCCATAATGCATCTTACCGGATAGCACCTGTTTTCTACATTTGGTATAATACTATACCCTTGTAAGTAGATACCTTCGACTTCATCATACAATGACATCATCACAGCTTTGTTCTTATCATCATCCAATGCCTTCTCACCCCAGGCAAATTCTAGTCCTTTCAGGTATGGAGTGGATGTCCAGAGACCAGCCATATTCTCGTCGGTGCCACCGAATGGCTGCGTTAAAAAAGCCATATTCTCATGCCAATAATATCCAGATGCAATAATATTCATCCTGCTATCATTTGATACATTGTCTACATTTTTCCAATAAGAAGGATCTTTTACAGCGTTTCCACCAGTATATAGCCCTAAATGATTACGTAACGCATCTATTTCCTTATACGAGGGCAAATGCCATCCGCATGGACAAACTCCCTGAATAGGTTCATCATTCAAGGTTGCAACTTTAGCATCATCCCAGGTCATATTTACAGCAGTAGCCCAAGAATAGTATCCTCCGGCCTTTTCTACAAAAGAGGGGTCTGGATGTATCGCCGTCTTATATGGAAGAGGGAGTGTTGATCCATCTGTATAGATTTTGGCTCTAAGATTTTCAGCCATTATGGTCATTAATGAACCATCCTCCAACACAAACTGGCGAGCTTCATATCTTTCCCCATCTCGACAATCAACAAAACTTTCAACTGATAGAATGGCATTAAAATATCGCCACGTTGTTTTTATATCCCCGCCAATATTTTGTTCTACCTTCCAAAAAAATCGCTTTATACTTGCAAACCCCGGATACACATCTCTTAAAATTTCCAGAAGTTCACTATTTTTTATACTTAAAGAATCTTTACTGCCCATATCCATGATATACGGATTTTGAAAATGCATGTCGATATCAAAATAAATCTTATACGATGCATTCGCCCGTGTTTCCCACCTGAATACCTGTGTCTGATCGGGTTCAAAAAAATCGATTTTAACCGTCGCACCTTCATCGGGAAAGACCGCACGTGCCCATGTAGGGTTTATATAGTCTATATTTTCTTTACATGAACCAAAGAAGATAAGTCCTAACACAACAGCAAACAGCTGTTTTATTTTCCTATTAATAACCATAATTTTGATCATTTTTCATTTCTGGATTTGCGTTAATTTCTTTTTGGGGAATTGGCCAAAGGTAGTCCCGCTCTTTATTAAAAGATCGTCGGTCTATCACCATAGGAACATATTGCCAATCGCTTGTTACGTTCCCATCAGAATACCATTTAAGTCGGGAAACATCAAGTCCCACAGCATCTTTCATTACCTCTTCCGCTATTCCCCAACGGCGTATATCAAACCATCGATGTCCCTCATGGAAAAGTTCTACCCTGCGCTCATTACGTATGAGAGCGCGCATGGTAGGCTTAGTCAGGTAGGGCAAAGATTCCGACAAGGTGACCATACCTATTCTTTCTCTAAGCTCATCAATCAAAGGATATGCATCAGCCGGACCGTTCATTTCATTTTCAGCTTCTGCCCATGCCAGCAAGACCTCGCCATAGCGCATCAATATCTTGTCAGTACCATCATTTTGTGTATTCAGCAACTTTTCATCTGCTCCCTTTTTTGGTCTGAAACCAGAAATATTGCTCCAACTAGCAGGTACCCAATGTTCCTGGTAACGCGATTCGGCATCTAGCCGGTATTCCGACCCGGGACATAAAATAGACAGGTGTAATCTAGGATCCCTATTGGCAAAGGGTCTGTCTGGATCATACGTTGGGTCCTTTCCTATATATCCACCTCCATCTGCTTGCAGATCATTTATAGGCAAACCATTTGCTGTGAAGAAACTCTCCACCATCGAAAGTGTCGTCTGAAAGGAATTCCAATGATACCAGAGCATGGTCATATAACTCGAACGGATGTCTGTAGCATAGTTGATTTTAAAAATAATCTCTTTATTCGTCGGGTCGTCTATCCCTTCTTCTTTAAAGAGCTTCTCGAAATCTCCATACAGACTAAAGCCTAAGCCTTTAATATCCCTGGCACATGCAATCACTGTTTCATGATCGTTCTCATATTGCGCAAGACGCAATTTAAGCATAAATGCAGCACCTTTGGATACGTATTCTCCACCAATACTATTCTGCAGATGGTCAATGGCTACATCGATATCATCTTTCATAAAAGCAATCACTTTATCGATATCGTCACGTGGTGGGTTCTCCAGAGCAGAATGTTCATCCAAAACCGGAACCCGACCGTAAAAAGTAAGTAGATCAAAATAATAAAATGCTCTAAAGAACTTTGCTTCAGCGACGATACTATTTTTTTCCTCTAAGGAGAGCGCTGGTGCATTTTCCACCCCTCTAATCAGACTGTTTGCTCTGGAAATCCCAAGCCAATTTCTTGTCCATTTATATTCTGCTAACCAGCTGGCAGCGGTTTGCGTCCCCTTTGCAAATTCCGCTGAGAATTCCCACGTATTGGGGTTGAACGAATTATCAGTCATATTTTCCAAAGTGTAGGGAAAGATATAACTTGGACTATCGTCATAAAGGCAGTTATAAATCCCTGCCAGAAGGCTCCGTGCTTGTGTGATATCTTCAAGAAAAGTTTCAGGAGAGGCTTTGTCCGTAGGCACCGTATCCAAGTAGCCCTTACACGAAGTCAGGAATACGATTAAGCTATAGAAATATATATGTATTTTCATGATTTATAATGTTATGTTAATACCTGCTGTAAATGTTCTGACTAATGGATATGAATAAATATTCGTTGCTTCGACACCAGCACGTTCGGGATCAAAACCTTTATATCTAGTCAATGTAAATAAATTTTGACCACTAATATATCCTCTAACACCACTTAGTTTTATTTTGCTCAGCATAGATTTAGGAATGGTATAACCTAGTTCGATATTCTTTAGACGCATATAAGATAAATCCTCTACATAATAAGCAGACTTTATATTGGACCGCTGACTGTCAATATATACACGTTGATAGGTATTATTAGGGTTTTCAGGAGTCCACCTATTGACCATCCATCCCGCTGTATTATAGCCGTTGAAAAACGGTGACACTAATTCACCTGAACTCCACCCCTCACCTCCGACTACTCCTTGAAAAAATGTTGTAAAATCGAAGTTCTTATATTTCGCACCCAGCGAAAATGCAAAAATAAAGTCCGGAGAGGGATCCCCAAGTTTGACCCTATCGTTGTCCAAATCAATAATGCCATCACCATTTTGATCTTTGAAGCGAATATCGCCTGGCGCTGCTACTAATCCTGAATAAGAGTTTATTGGATTTCCCCATCTATCAAAGGTCCTTAAATGGGTGTGTATCTCTTCATCATTTTGATAAATCCCCTCTGTGTCATATCCATAAAGGGTATTGATAGGCGACCCTTCTTCCAATAAAATACCTCTCGTATCCTGTAATATCGGGCTTGCTCCCTTCAGATCCAATATCTGATTACGATTGAATGATATGTTTCCACTACCATTTATCTGCCAATTTTGACCAAGCTTTCTCATATAAGCGGCCGAGAGTTCCAACCCTACGTTTTTCATTTTTCCTGCGTTAACCCAAGGTACTTCCGTAAACCCGAATGTGCTGGAGACCGGCAATTGCATAAGGATATCATCTGTTTCCTTTATGTAAAAGTCAGCCGAAAAATCAAGATTACTAAAAACAGTCACATCAAGCCCTAGATTAGATTGTGTAGTTGTTTCCCATGTCAGATCTTTATTGGCAATATATGACACGCTAGAGCCTGTAACACTCTGATTATCCCAGATATAGTTGGAGCTGCCTACCGCTAGAATATCAATACCCGCATAGGAGCTCCATATTTTTTCATTACCCAGTTTTCCCCACGATGCACGAACTTTCAATTCCTGTAGCCAACCGTAATTCTCTTTGAGCGAAAAATCTTCTGAAATTCTCCATCCTGCCGAAAACGAAGGAAAGGTACCCCATTTGTTGTTTTTAGCAAAGCGGGATGAGCCATCGTGTCGCAGATTAGCTTCGAATAGATATTTTGCTTTGTAATCATAATTAAACCTTCCAAACAAAGAAAGTGTCCGTATTTCAGATTCCCAGCTTGAATTTTTCTGTGTAGCAGGATCGCCGACCTCAAGTGTTGGAAGATTCGTTGTCAAACGACTTCTTTCCGTAGCGGTGTATTTATTATCCCAACGTGCTTGCTGACCTCCTCCCAATACTTTAAAGTAATGACCGTTGGACGTATTATAAACATATTGTAAGGTTGCATATGTGGATAGGTTGCCGTAATTATTATAGCTCTCTCTGATTTTTGATTCCCTCGTTCTGTTTTCGCCTATCGTTTGTTCGCCATTAGATCCTGTTTCGATGGTATATAGAACTACGTTGGGTGCGTACTCCAACCCATCAACTTTCGTCCGATCATAGTTGACAGCACCATCGAGTTTAAGTTGATCTGTCAACTGCAATTGTACGTTTATATTTCCATTGAAGTTATCTGCCCGATTTCGTTGTTTCCCCCCAACTTCCTTTACAGCGTCGTCATAAAACCAGTCCGTCCATCCATAACCTTCCATCTTAGCATTTACCGTAGGATGCATCTGTACAATCCGTCCCAACGTAGACGCTGTTCCGGTTGCTAGATCAACTTGATCCCCTTTATAGCCTGAAATATTAGCTGATATTTTCAGTTTATCTTCAAGAAAAGAGTTGTTCACATTTGAACGAAAGGTATATTTTGCATAATCCGTTCCCGGCAAAATACCTTGCTGATCAAGATAACCAAGAGACAACGTATAAGCCATCTCTTCTTTTCCCCCTGACATCTTCAGATAATGATTGTGATGAAGCGCATCTTTAAAGTAAAAGTCAGACCAATCCCTATTAGGATATAACGCTGGATTATCTCCCCTTCTAAAATTGTCAATGTAAGTTTCCGAATAGGCTGGTTGTTGACCGGAATTTAAACGTGCCTCATTGTATAATTCTAAAAAATCTACAGATCCCAATAAAGAGGGGTATCGTGTTACCTGTTGATTGGTTATATATGCGTTATACTCTATCGGCAAGTTGCCACTTCTTCCTTTTTTTGTTGTGATCAGAATAACACCATTCGCGGCTTTGTTTCCATAAATAGAGGCCGAAGCGGCGTCTTTTAATACGGAAATAGATTCAATATCTTTTGGATCCACTTTGTCGAAAGAAGATTCAAAACCATCTATTATAACTAAAGGAGAAGCATCATTCAAAGTACCAATTCCCCGAATGAGTACAGTACCCCCATCAGCACCTGGCTGTCCTGAATTTTGAGTGACCTGTACTCCGGTCACTTTCCCCTGTAATGCCATGGACACATCCGTGATAGGACGATTTTTAAAATCTGCTGTCGAAACACTTGATATGGCTCCGGTAAGCTTTTTTTGATTAGTAGATCCATAGCCCACAACGACTACTTCACCGAGATTTGTATTACTTTCCGTCAAGGTTATCTTTAAATCATTCCTTGCTTCAACTATCACTATCGTTTCAGTCTCGAAACCAACAAAAGATATCTCCAAGACATCGTTCTTTTCTACCCCGATAGTAAAGCGACCATTTACATCTGTTGCGGCACTTATAGATTTGTTCTTTACCTTAATCGCCGCTCCTATAATCCCCGTACCATGTTGATCCACGACCTGACCGCTTATGACAAATAAATCATTTGAAGGGGACTGTGCATGTTGATCTATGGGCAGAACGATATTAAATAAAAAAACAAAGCTCATCCGTAAGTATAAACTCTTTAATATTTTCATGCGTTTTGTTTTAAAAATGGTTAGCTAAAATCAATGTAAAAGTAACGATATCTTCATGTGATAAAATACCTCTCTGTAATTATCAATTATATAAACAAACCTGTCGATCTATTTAAACATACAGATATTTAAAATGAACAATTAGACAATTAAGGTTTTGAGAATAAAGCTAAAAATCCTCAGATTTACGATGATTGTTAAAGAAATAACCAATTCGAAGTTGATCTTTGCGCAGTCTTTAACTTTTTTTTAATGGATGATAGATGTAGTATACGTTATGCCTTCAACAGTTCAAGTGAGTTTATTTTTTACATAGGAGTTTCCCTTTTTAAATCTCAATTATCAAAGAGTAAATCCAAAGAAAGATATAAAATTGGAGTGGAGAACAGTGAACATAGGAATGATTACAGATATAAAAAGAATAATTCCTATAATATCCAAAATATTGAAATGCAGGGATCTTTTATAGTGTTTGGTTTGTTGAAAAGCTATTTACGAAAAAAGAATCAGCAAACTGATGTTTCCCCTCTTTTTTCTTACCTCCTTTTAAGAGCCTTTTTCAGCAACGTCCCAATTGGTAGTGTTATCTTTTATATTTCAAACACATTCCTCAGGATGGTAAATATGGCAACCATAGCAAATATGACCTGGATCGCTCTATAACCGTACAGAATCTTCCTCAGCTTAAGCTCCCTTACCGTAGGCTCAGGAACCAATTGGAGGTAAAAGCCCAACAGTAGGTAAGGAACCATCAAAAACAGCAAGGGGTTTTGCACAAAAGATTGTTCGATCTCACCATTGAGCAAGTGATGTAAGGCCCGTTGGCTACCGCAGCCGGGGCAATCCAGTCCGGTCAAATGCTTCAAAGGACATTTGGGAAACAGGGCATGATTCAACGGATTGAAGTATTTATAAATAAATAGTACACCCGTTGAACCTATGCCCAACATGACCCATATCAATATCCGCTTAATAACCATTCATCAACCCACCAAATATAGCCAGGCCGAAAAAGCCAAAATACGCAATCCATAGCACGACACAAGCGATCAGATTGATAATCATCCATTTCTTTGCATTGGCCGAGTCCTCTTCTGCTCCCGCAATATCTCCCGCATAAAATTTCTTTTCCACCCGGGAAGCATAGATAATCGAAGGAATCCCCAAAGGCCAACAACAGAATATGGTTGTTAAAATACTCTCCAATAAATAGGTCTTGGGAGGACGCTGAAAGTTCTGTGTACTTCCTTGTTGAGATTGGCCCGGATAATGCTGCGTACCACCAAACTCTGAAGGCGGCGGGGGATTGGATATATTTCCAAACAGATCCTGGAGCTCAGGAACCTCCTTGGCTTTTTTCCAAGTTACCAATTCCTCCGTCCATACCAGTGTATCTGGATTTATATTTTTCGTTCGAAGCTCTTCCAAGCTGATCGGGCCATACGAATTGACGCCATCTGAATAGTGGTATTGTTTCATGCTATACTTTGCTTTTATGTTGGCTAATATATTAAAATATGATTGAAAAACCTTCGCTGGCACACGAAAGGATTGTATGCTTTGTTAAAGAGGGTGTCTAAAAAGGTCTGACAATTCATTTAATCGTCATTTCGACCAGAGGGAGAACCGAGTGAAACGAGTTCATCGAAGATAAATCTATGGATGAATTAAAATTAAACTAATTTTCAACAAGTTGAAAAATTGCTTAACCATGGATTTCTCCTCGTGCCTCGTCGAAATGACGGTATGACTGGCTTTTTAGACAGCCAATTTCGTAAAATGATAAAAGACAAGTATATTTGCAATGATAGCATGTTCCACCCATGGTCTAGGGACTTATCTCAATAAGCAGCAATCTTCAGCCATTTTAAACGTAAACACTATGGTTACTGACTTAATGCCCAATAAATCACTCGCTCCATATATTTCAAAATATAGCTTTATTAATCTATCCTCCCCATATAATAATCCAGAACGTTGTATACCTGACGGATCTGTAAAATTATTCATCTACGAAAGCAACTCCTATATCCGATATCGTACCGATACGGGAAAGGTACTGCAATGGAAAGACGGTGTCGGAGGCCATCCGCTGTCCGCTACTTACAGCATGGAAATTCCTCATCCTATTCGGGTTGCTATCTGCTACTTTAAAGCCTCGGCTTTCTACCGTTTATTCAAAATACCTATTCGTTTACTCAATGACGATATTGTGGCTCTGGAAGAGGTATTAGAACAGCATACTTTTCCCTTAAAGGATCAGCTTGCCAACACCATAGATATCCGTCGTAAAAAGCTAGTATTAGATCAATTTTTTATCCAGTTATTGTGCCAGACCAGACTTTCACACTTGAATGGTATAGAAACAATAGAGCAAAACATTCTTCAACGAGGAGGAAACATCCGCCTGGACACTTTGATCAGGGCGACGAATTTATCCTTTCGCTCTGTAGAGCGTCTCTTTGGAGATTATGTCGGATTGAGTCCCAAACAGTTCTGTAAGGTAATCCGCTTTAATCGTGCCTTTTTGTTACGGAAAAACAATCCCGAAATTTCCTGGCAAGAAATCATGTATCACTGTGGGTATTATGACCAAAGCCACTACATCAACGAGTTTCGCTCATTTACCGGAGCCCCGCCAAAAGAGTTTAGCAAAAACTCCCAACGCATTTCTTCGTTTTACGTCGGAAACTATATCGACAACATTTTTGATTAACTCCCATGCATTTACTTGTCGTTTTTTTCCAATACCATCAATATACTTTGGATTATTTTTACCTTCAAATGCGCAAGCGACATGATGAATATAAATTTATGAAAAACAAGTTCGGAACTATGTAAACGTAAAATTGGAATATTATGAAAAAGAACAGACTAGTTATCTGTTCATTGCTAGCCATGCTAGGAATGAACTCATCGATTTATGCACAACAAGGTAGTGGTGAATTAAACATTATGATCAGCGATGCTGGACCTACCACGCTGATGTTGAGCTTTTTTGATGAACTTAGTGACAGCTTTAAAGCGGCTTTTCAAGATTACAGCAAAGAAAGTACAGACAAGTCTATACCCGGAATGATCAGTGTAGGATATTCGTACAAAGTCAACAATTGGTTTGCCGTCGGCGGAGATCTAGGATATACACGACTTAATAAAGAAGTCAAACTGACTTCCAAAGATGGTTCCAGGCCAGACGAACTCATAGATCGCAAAACCAACACTTTTATCGTCATGTCCACGGGGAAGTTCTATTACATGCAAAAAAACAAGATTAACCTGTATGGTCTTCTTGGCGTAGGTGCCTTATTCGCCAGCAAAACCGAAAAAAGTGGAACCCTAGAAGACAAACAAAACATGACGACGCTGGCTTTTCAAGTCAATCCGATAGGACTCCGCGTGGGTAATCGTTTTGGTGGTTTCGCCGAATTGGGTTTTGGGATGAAGGGATTTGCTACAGCCGGATTTAGCATGAGATTATAAATCCCTTGTGGCTAAAAAGACATAAATATGTACAACTGTCCTATTATGGCGCACACCTGCCGTGTGTGCCTATCATACTCGGCGAGACCTTTTAGACGCGGCGCTAGACTAGGGACTAGTACCCCATCTATAATTTAAATCAATTTCTGTTCTACCGCCATCTTGACCAATACTGCCGTATTTTTAGCGCCTAATTTCAACAGGAGATTTTTGCGATAACCACGTATGGTCTCCGGGCTAAGAAAAATTTTGTCGGCGATTTCTCCATTGGTCCACCCTTCCGAGATCAGCCGGAGCAATTCCCGTTCGCGGTCGCTCAGCCAGATGTTCTTCTCGGGCGACCGCTTCATCAGCAGATCTATCTCATGGCAAAGGAAAGTCTCACCCTTAGCCACGGTTTCTATACCTTCCAAGACTTCTTCGGACATAGCGTTCTTGATGAGGTATCCCGAAGCGCCGTTGTCCAGCATCTGCCGTACGATAGCATATTCATTGTGCGTGGTCAGTGCCAATACCTTAACCTCCGGAAATTGCTCTTTTATCTCCTTACAAAAGTCTAATCCACTGATATCGGGAAGCCCGACGTCCAACAGTAGGATATCTGGCTTCCAGAAACCAAGGGATAGCCTGCACTCAGCGGCACTGTGTGCTATACCGACCACAGTAGCTATCCCCGACTCCTCAATCAGGTTCTGCAATCCTTCCGTAAGGATCTTATGATCATCTACAATGGCTACTTTAATCATTTTCTTCCTTTTTTGTAAATTCCAGCTCTACATGGATCTCGGTACCTTGGCTCGAAGAATAGATATTCATCTTGCCCTGGAAAGCCGCAACACGTTGCCGCACGTTCTTCAATCCCATACCTTCTACCACCTGCTCTTGGTCAAAACCCACACCGTCATCCTGTACTGTAAAGGAGATACGGTCCTGCTCCTGCACAAGCTGTACATTGATATGCTTGGCCTGTGCATGTTTGAGCGCATTATTGACCAGTTCGTGGATACAGCGGTAGATCATGATCTCCAACTTCTCCGACAAGCGGGCTTCATCCCCGAAATAGTGAAAATCGGCAATAGGAATGGCGGAGCAGAAATCAGACAAGGAAGCTTTCAGGCCATAGCGCAGCAAAGACTCTGGCATCATATGGTGTGCCACACGCCGCAGCTCCTGGATCGAATCGTCCAACATGCCCAGGGCTTTCTGAAAACGGTGGACATCTACCCCTTCCAGGACAGCGGCCTCACCTCCTTTTACTTGAGGCAGGTTAAACTTGACGAGGGAGAGCATACTGCCCAGTCCGTCGTGCAGGTCTTTGGCCAGGCGTGTACGCTCCGCCGCCTCGCCGTCCAGTGTCGCCTGTACAGCCACCAATTGTTTTTCTTGTTCGAGTCGCTGTGCCTCTTCTTCCGCCAGCTTTCGCCGGCTGACGGCTAGTCGGTAACGGATAATCGCAAAACCTAATGCAACAAATAGAATAACGGCTCCCGCAATGCCCAACCAGATATACAGTTGTCTTTGCTTTTCCAAGACTTCTATTTTGAGTTCTTTTTTCTCTGTTTCGTATCTTACTTCCATTCCAGAGAGGGAGTTCTGGTAGGAGTCGTTGGCATAGCGATTTAGTACTTCCCGATAATGATGTAGATATTTTTTAGTGAGATCCGGCTGTCCGAGATAAGCGTAGGCTTGTGCAAGGTTCGCATAGACATTCATGGTAATATTGAGATCGGTTGAATCTGTTTTCAAGGATTCCATCGCTGCCTCGACCGATCGGGCATATTCCCCTTGGTGGAAGTGTATATTGGATATGATATTCAATGCCTCTGCGATCAGAATGGGAAAGCCCAATTCCCTAGCCTGTGCGATGGCCTGTTGTGCAATGGGTTCGGCTGCCGCATAGTCATCGTGCACGTAGTGGGCTTTGGCCAAGGTTTGCAAAGCCTTGCTTTCAGCATATTTATTGTCCGTGTTGCGGTAAATTTTAACAGCTTTTTTGGCATAATCTACCGAGACCGCTTTGGGCTTGTCTTGATGGTAGGCAATATCACTTAGCGAAATATAAATAGCCGCCAGCCCTTCCTGGTCGCCTACCTCCAGAGCCAGCTTTTCTGCCATTTCAAAATATTTGAGTGCCTGATCGAAGTTAGACATCATCTGATAAATGCCGCCGATATTGGAATAGACCAACCCAAGCTCTTTTTTGTCATGTTGCTCATCGAGGATTTTTACAGTTGCAAAATAATTTTCCAAAGCCATGTCATAGCTGCTTTGGACACGGTATATATTCGCGTAGGTATTGTTTATAGAGGCTTGTAGTTTGTGTTCTTGCAGCTTGTCGGCAATAGGCCGGGCTTTTTCCAGATAGAAGGCAGCCGTATCGAGGATCGCTCCCATAAAATAGGCTACACCTAAATTTCGATAAAAAACGGCTGTCATCTTTTCATCCTTGCTCTTCCGGGCCAATGCCAGGCCTTCCCGGCCGAAATCTATGGAACGACGTACATCGATATTGGTATAGAACCAGGATAAATCGTCATATATCTTAATTTTCTCCTCTTCGGACAGTTTTTTCGTCGCCAATACCTGTTCCAACGAATCTAAGTTCTGCGCCAAACCGACAATTGGAATGAATGCCACCAACAGGTATAGTACGAAGCGTTTCATACCCTGTATTATGCTATGTATATATCTTTTCATCATCTTGGTCGATTATTTAGTTTTCTCCCGTTAACTCATAAGGCAAAGGTAGCCCTAAGCAATCCTGTGAAAAACCCCCTTTTGGGGGTATTGGGCAAAATTTTGGCGCTATACCTTTGTTATATCAAATGAAGGGAAACGGCCAATGTGTTTCTGTTGATCTTCATTCCTATAAAAATTATAAACAATAAAAGTAATAAAAAATGAACGCAACAATCAGAAAAACAATAGTATTGTTCCTGGCGGCAGGGGCTTTGACAGGCTGTACCAAAGACGATACGACCAAAGGGCCTCAATTGCAACTCACGGCTGATGCGACCGACGTCGAAGAGGGGACAACCGTAAACTTCACGGTAACGGCGGACGGCGAGACTGTCACCGATGCCGACATCTACGTAGACGGCCAAAAGATAACCGCCCATCGGCATACCTTTGAAACTCTGGGGCGCGATAAAACCATAACGGCCAAAAAAGCGGGCTACAAGGACAGCGCCCCCGTCACTGTCGATGTGTACCGGATCGATGTGTATGTGGTGGGTTACGAATACAAGGATTCTAAGTGGGGACCCAAGTTTTGGAAGAATGGTGTATCTCAAGCTTTGTCCGATGGTACACAACATGCCTTTGCGGAAGATATCTATGTCTCAGGCAATGATGTGTATGTGGCAGGCTACGAAAACAATACCGCTTTTGATAAAATAGCTAAGCTATGGAAAAACGGTGCAGCACAAGACCTAAGTGATGGCACACAAGATGCCCAAGCCCAATCGGTCTATGTCTCGGGCAGCGATGTGTATGTAGCCGGTTATGAGTCCAACGGTTCTAATGCTGTCGCTAAGCTATGGAAGAACGGCACGGGACACAACCTAAGCGATGGCACAAAATGGGCCGATGCCCGCTCAGTCTATGTCTCCGGTAGTGATGTGCATGTAGCCGGATATGAGTTCAACGATTCCAAATGGGGAGCCAAGTGCTGGAAAAACGGTACAGGGCAAGACCTGACCGATGGTACAAAGGATGCCCAAGCCCACTCGGTCTTTGTCTCCGGTGGCGACGTGTATGTAGCCGGTTACGAAATCAACGACAACGGCTGTTGCTATGCAGCCCGATTGTGGAAAAACGGTGTAAAACAAGACCTGACCAACCTATCTTCTGAAGCGCACGCAGTCTTTGTCTCGGGCAGTGATGTATACGTCGCCGGACATGAAAATCATGTTGCCAAACTATGGAAAAATGGTGTGGGACAAAACCTAAACGACCTTACCTCTGAAGCATTCTCCGTCCATGTTTCGGGTAGTGACGTATATGTCGCCGGATATGAAAAAAAAGGTTTAATAAGTGTTGCCAAGCTCTGGAAAAACGGTCTGGGGCAAGACCTGACCGATGGTACAAAGAGTGCCGAAGCCAAAGCGGTCACATTGGGCAAGCGCTATGAGTAAAAAACGGTGATGGTCTCGTCCTCATACTCTTGAAAGAGACACTTCGTTTACCTTACGCCAGTACAGGGGTTAGCTCCTTTAAACAAGTCCTACTTTAACTGATCTACACAGCACGATGTACAATCCACACAACACTAGCACTCCATCTCCACATGGATCTCGGTTCCCTGTTCGGTCGAATAGATATTCATTTCACCACCGAATGCGGCCACACGCTGTCGTACATTCTGTAAACCCATGCCCTCCACGACTTTCGCCTGATCGAAACCAATGCCATCATCCTGCACCGTAAAGGAGATACGGTCCTGCTCCTGCACGAGCTGTACATTGATATGCTTGGCCTGTGCATGTTTGAGTGCATTATTGACCAGTTCGTGGATACAGCGGTAGATCATAATCTCCAACTTCTCCGACAAGCGGGCTTCATCCCCGAAATAGTGAAAATCGGCGATAGGAATGGCAGAGCAGAAATCGGATAAGGATGCTTTCAGACCGTAACGCAGCAAAGACTCCGGCATCATATGGTGTGCCACACGGCGCAGCTCCCGAATGGAATCGTCCAGCATGCCCAGGGCTTTCTGAAAACGGGAAACATCAATAGTTTCCAATATCGCTGCTTCGCCCTGCACCTGTGGTAGATTGAATTTCACTAACGACAACATACTGCCCAATCCATCGTGCAGGTCTTTGGCCAGACGTGTACGCTCAGCCGCCTCGCCGTCTAGTGTCGCCTGTACAGCCACCAATTGTTTCTCTTGCTCGAGCCGTTGTGCCTCTTCTTCCGCCAGCTTCCGTCGGCTGACAGCCAATCGGTAGCGTATAAGGGCAAAAGCCAATGCGACCAACAGGATAACAGCTCCGGCAATGCCCAGCCAGATATACAACTGTCTTTGCTTTTCCAAAGCTTCTATTTTGAGTCCTTTTTTCTCGGTTTGATACATCGTTTCCAGAAAAGCGGTCTGTTGTTGATTCGTTTCATTATAAAGCGTATCTTTAAGCATATACGCTCGCAATAATTGCCGATAAGCTGTCTCAAAGTTGAGGTTGTGTGCATTCACTTGTGCCCCAACCCACCATGCAATTTCTTTCTTATCTTTTGACTGCAATTGATCCGCTAACAATAAAGTATTTTGAGCGGTTAATCCTGCTTCTTCATATTGTTCATTTTGTAAATAGGCTTCTGATAAGGCCGAATTCTGTCGCATGAGTTCCCAATCGTCCCCTATAGATTTAGCTAATTGCCGGGCCTTTTCGTGTTCTTTCACAGCCGAGGGATAATCTTTTTTATATCTCATGAGGTAGGTTCCATAATTCAGGTGGTATAACAATATCTTATACGGGTCATTATTACGTTCTCCATACGCCAAAACTCTTTCCAGTAAAGGCACTATTTCGCCATACTTGCCTTGTTGCAATAAGGCATCCGACAAGGCAATGCTTCCTGTCGCTTCCATAAATTCATCATTTACCTCCCGGGAGAGTGCAATACATTCACGCGCATACTTTTCAGCTTTTTGGTTATCTTGTACAAGAGCATACATGGTAGAAATATTGTTCAGTGTGTAGGCATAAAATTTCTTATTTCCAGCTTCATCAAATAACTTCAACGCCTGAATGTAATAATCAATAGCCAAAGCATATTCTCCTTTTACCTGCTTAATGGTGCCAAAATTATGCAAGACCATCGCATTGCCTTCAACGGCATCTTTTTCATGCAATACATGGAACATTTTTTCAGCTTTCTGCAAAAAGTAAACGGCCGAATCGTAATCTGCTTTTACCTGAAAATAACAACTTCCCATAAATTGATAGCTTTGGGCAAGGGCTAAAGGAGCTTTTTGTCTTTCTGCAATACGAAGAGTTTGTTTTGCAAGATTAAATGTCTCAGCAGGATGGCTATAAATACGGCTTTTACTTGCTTCTAACACCGATTTTATGTTTACTTTCCCTTTATCATCGGTGTACTTGAGAATCAGAGAGTCTGTAGATTGCCCATAGACGGGAAAAGAAAAACCAACTACGACGAACAACATCAACAACCGGAATTTTTCTTTTAGCGCTGTACGTATATACCTTCTCATTATGATCACATTAAGATTTATCGTTTACTGTTAGTTATTTCTCAAAACAAAGATAAGGCATTTAATCCCGATAAAAACCCCCTTTTGGGGGTAAGCCGGGTGGGCTTGCCCCTGTAACTTTGCTTTTGTAAGATGAGAGAGGGGAATCGGCAGCAGGTTGAATATGTTCGGTACTCTCAGAAACAAAAAATTGTAAACTATAAAGATAAAACTATGAAAGCAACAATCAGAAAAACAATACAATTACTTTTTATAGCGTTAGTCTTGGCTTCCTGCTCAAAATCCGGAGACGAGCCTACACCAACGGAAATACAGACCGATGTGTATGTCATCGGGCATAAAAATGTAGCCGGACGCGGCAATACCGGGAAAATCTGGAAAAACGGCACACTGTTGTACACCCTCCCCGAAGCGGAAGTCTTTGGGATATATGTTTCGGGCGAAGATGTATATGTGGCAGGTTCTGTGTACAATGATCGGAGAGTCGCTATGCTCTGGAAAAATGGTAGCCCCCAAGAGCTGACCGATGGTTCTGGCGATGCGGGTGCTACTTCGGCCTATGTAGCCGGCACGGATGTCTATGTAGCGGGATTCGAAAGCTACAGCTCCGGCAACTCTGTTGCCAAACTTTGGAAAAATGGAATTGCCCGAGACCTAACCAATAGTAATTTTTATTCGGAGGCCAATTCGGTATTTGTGTCCGGAGGTGATGCCTATGTAGCGGGGTGGGAATATAATAATGAGGTCTCTTCGGCCAAAGTCTGGAAAAACGGCGAAGTCCTGTACGATCTTCCCACTCTGGGAGAGGCAGTACGTCCCACAGGGGTGTTTGTCGTCCAAACGGAAAAATAAGCCATGAGCGCGTAAAATTCTTTACCGATAGAAACAGAAAAATGATAATGTAAAACAAGAAAACCATGAAAACAGCAATCCAAAAAACCATGTGGCTATGTATGGTAGCCCTCACCATGACAGCGTGCAAGAAGGACGGAGACAGCGATAACTCTGGAACTACAGACGAATGTTCGTACAAAGTGACAATCGACGGTGTGACGACCCAACCCAATCAATTCGGAGAAGACAAGATCGTATTCACGACATCCGCCGACACGGAGGATCCCGAAGACCGTGGCTTTGCCTTGAGTATCGATCAGGCCAAGACGAACAGTACCGAAAAATCTGTGCTGATGCTCATGGGCAGGGCACTCCTGAACAGCAAGCTGGCCACGGGAGATTACCCGGCCATCGCATTCAGCACGACGGCGTTCAGCAATCCACAGTTTGCCCAATGGCCCTATTACGTTTTCTCGGAGGAAGACAACGATACAGGGGTTCTTGCGTTGACCATTCTGGAAAATTCGGACAAACGCATACGTGTCAAGGCGTCGGGAGAAATCGCCAAAGCCGAGGATGGCTACACACAGGTCAGCATCGTACCTGTGGAGGTAGAAATTACGATCGGCCGCAAGCATTATACCGAGGTACCTGTAGAAGGCGAATTGTTCGGAGGAGCGTATTGCGATTGCCAGAAGTGAGAAAATATCTATTCCAATTATTGACCTGATACAAGGTGAATATCATTATTAACATTAACTATTAAAATAAAAGCTTATGAAAACGATTTTTAAGTTTTTGGTCTTGTGCCCACTGTTAGGGATGATGGCCTGTGAAAAAGACAATACCGATCCCAAAGATGAGGAATTTCCACAAAACTGTAATGTGGTAGAAGTCTCCGGTACAATCAATGACCCCACCGTATGGGAGGCAGGCAACGTGTATATCATCAAAAGCAACCTTTCGGTTCGAAATGTATTGACGATCGAGCCCGGTGTTATTGTCAAGCTAAAGGATGCCCGTATAGACGTAGTTGGAGGGAAAATCCTAGCCGTGGGCACGGCACAAAGGCGTATCGTCTTTACCTCGCTGGCCGATGACCGCTATTGTGGTGACAATAATGAAGACGGCACCGCTACCACGGCTGCAAAAGGAGATTGGCAACAGATCTATTTGAATGGCACAACGGAAACTACCTTCAAATACGTGGATATTTTCTATGCCGGCAAATCCTCAGGAGGCGTAAACAATGCTGTTCGGATAGCGGGACCAAACTCTGTCTCGTTTACTTTCGACCATTGTCGGATTGCGCATACATTGGGTGGTACCCGCAGTGATTCCCAGGCATTTCACGGAAGTACCTCAATGGTAGATGCTGGTATAAGCAAGTTTACGAACAATGCCCTGTACGACAACGGCAAACCTATCTATTTCAATTCCTTCTACACGCTGGATCCAAGTAATGTATTCCACAATCCAGAAAATTCTTCACAGAAGAATACGCACAACGGTATTTATCTATATGGTTCAGTACTGGACGCCACGGTCAACTGGAACAATACCGAAATACCATACGTTGTAGACCAGAGCTATCAAGTTTATAATTCTGCTACGATCAATATCGGTCCTAATGTCATCGTAAAATTCATGAGACAGGGAACACGCCTTAGTAGGTCGGCTCCCCAAAATATCATTCTCCACCCTACGGCCATCCTGACCTCTTACAAGGACGATGCGCATGGTGGCGATACCAACGGAGATGGAAACAGCACTTCACCTACACCGGAAGATTGGGATGGTCTTTATAATAATTACAGTGGAAACACCTCTTGGGAATTAAGTGCCAACATCTTATACGCAACATACCCTATTTTCATAAATTAACTAACCAAAATCTCATAGTACTATAATACAAATACACAAATGAAACCATCCCGATGCATCGGGATAGCTTCATCACCTTTTAAAAAACAAAACACAATGATGAAAAAATCAATCTTTATTATCCTGGCGGTGTTTATCGCCGTAGCTGCCCACGCGCAGCCATTCCAAAAAGGTACAACTACAGCAAATCTCGGTATCGGATTAGGAACCGCCTTAGGTGGGCTTGGTAAAGCCCGTCCCGCTATCAGCGCTTCAGTCGATCACGGCATGTGGGACATCGGTGGTCCCGGTGTTGTCAGTCTTGGCGGTTATGTAGGCAATACAGGCTATAAATATACCGATGCGGGCTACACCGCCAAATGGAACTATATCGTCGTCGGAGCACGGGGAGCTTATCATTACAATGGATTTAAAAACGTACCTAACCTGGATGTCTATGGCGGCTTGATGCTGGGATACAACATCGTGAGCTACAGCAGCACCGGGAGTGACGCCGGATATGCCAACAGCTACGGCAGCGGCTTAGGGTTATCCGCTTTTCTGGGCGGACGTTGGTTCTTTAGTGACAATATTGGGGCCTACGCCGAGCTAGGTTATGGTGTTTCGCATCTTAATGTCGGGGTTACATTTAAGTTTTAGTACCTGTTGAGTATTCAATATAAGGTCTAATCTGGGATAATTCTGCTTGTGGCCGGGTTATTCCAGGGGGGAGGTAAATACATACTCTTTGTAAAATGTTCAAAAATTTAATTCCTCCCCCTATTTACCTTAAAACAAAAATCTATGCCGAATGTGGTATAGAGAAAACTATTGGGTGAACTTATCCCAAGGAATCGGAGAAAGGGGGAGGCCATAAGGTCAAATGGATGTATATCTATGTATGTTTTACAAAACAAGTCCTCCCCTGTCCCGATTCTCCTCCCAAACCGGCCAACGCATTCCGTGGTACCAAATATTTAGAAACTAGATCTTCCTTCATCTCTTTTTATAACAATCCTGCACATATTTTTGCAGAACAAGCACATGCGCGTGTTTCTCGTCTTTGGCCGCATACAGTAAGGTAATGACCGGATAATCTTCCCATTTATCCAGATAATGCGGGATATCTTCATTTTTTTTGAGCTCAGCCAGGTACTGTCCCTTGAATTTCTCCCATCGTTCGGGGATATGTCCGTACGCCACGCGGATCTCCGTGGACGGTGCAATATCTTTTGCCCATTCGTCTACATGGGCCTTTTCTTTTTTTACCCCTCTCGGCCAAAGCCTGTCGACCAGTACACGAAAGCCATCTGTTGATTCCGCTGGTTCATATATGCGCTTGATATGTATCTTGGGTATTTTCATGGCAATGGATAAACAAGTCTGAAAGAGATTGGTTTTAAAAATATGCTATTTGAGGTGTTGAAGGATAAAAAGGAAGGAGTAAATTAGGCAGATTTGTTCCGCTCAATGGCCGCGGAGGCCTAGTCCTTGGAAGCACCCAAGGACCAAGGTGCTGTGTCCAATCAATGTGGTCTGTCGCAAAGGCCAGTGCTCACGTCAGCAGATACCGTCAAGGCTGGGAAGAATTCCGAAGCCTTAGGGAGGGGGCTTCGGAAAAACTTTCTCGTTCCGGGTTAGTGTGCGGGCATCGTGGGACGGAACAAATCCCCTAGGCCTTGTCCAACCCACAGTCACCGGTATCTGCTATCGTCTGCCACCACTTGTGATTGGACGGAGCGCGTTCTACAACGGATGTCCTCTTCCTCCATGTAACACCCATGTTAGCGCACGAATCCTTTCGTGTGCTTGTTATTTATAGACACACGAAGGGATTCGTGCGCCAGCGTTAGGCATATAACGCACTGATATGCAAAT
>Ga0180217_1001011_pt1 | contig 34594 bp, 27 predicted proteins | sample eDN3rd37CBELigOP_FD_128521 | JGI IMG/M metagenome (GOLD analysis project Ga0180217, IMG submission 128521) | Enriched Organic Plus compost microbial communities from Emeryville, California, USA - eDNA 3rd pass 37_C BE-Lig OP (version 2) (version 2) ... | reverse complement strand
CGAGGTCTATAACAAGATCGCCGCGCGCGCGGGCGTTGATGCGGTTGCGCTGATCACCGGCGAAGAGAAGATCAAGCCGCCGAAGCCGCGGTTCTGGGTATCGACCGTCGAGGCGATGCCGCGCGACCTCGATGTCGCGTTCCTCGCGGTGGACGAGGTGCAGATCGCCGCTGATCTCGAGCGCGGCCACGTCTTCACCGACCGCATCCTCAATCGCCGCGGCCGCGACGAGACGCTGCTGCTCGGCGCGGCGACGATGCGTCCGGTGATCGAGAAACTGCTGCCCGGCGCCAATATCCTGACGCGGCCGCGGCTGTCGCAGCTCGAATTCGCCGGCGACCGCAAGATCACGCGGCAGCCGCGCCGCACCGCGATCGTCGCCTTCTCCGCCAACGAGGTCTACGCCATCGCCGAGCTGATCCGGCGCCAGCACGGCGGCGCGGCGGTGGTGCTTGGCTCGCTGTCGCCGCGCACGCGCAACGCGCAGGTGGCGATGTTCGAATCCGGTGACGTCGATTATCTCGTCGCCACCGATGCCATCGGCATGGGCCTCAATCTCGATGTCGATCACGTCGCATTCGCGTCCGATCGCAAGTTCGACGGTTACCAGTTTCGCCGCCTGAACCCGGTCGAATTCGCGCAGATCGCCGGCCGCGCCGGCCGCGCCACCCGCAACGGCACCTTCGGCACCACCGGCCGCTGCGCGCCGTTCGAGCCCGAACTCGTCAACGCGTTGCAGAACCACACCTTCGACAGCGTCAAGATGTTGCAGTGGCGCAATGCCAGCCTGGATTTCGGCTCGCTCGATGCGCTGCAGGCCTCGCTGGCCATGGCGCCTGACCATCACGCGCTGACCCGCGCGCCGGTGGCCGAGGACCTCCGCGTGCTGGATCAGGCGGCACGCGATCCGGAGGTGCGCGATTTCGCCGTGGATGCGGCCGCGGTCGAGCGTTTGTGGGACGTCTGCCAGATTCCCGACTACCGCAAGCTGTCGCCGGCGGCGCATGCCGAACTGGTGACGACGCTGTATGGGTTCCTGATGCGAAGGGGCCGCATTCCGGACGCCTGGTTTGCTGCACAAATCCAGCAGGCGGACCGGATCGATGGTGACATCGACACGTTATCGAGCCGGATTGCGCAGATTCGGACCTGGACCTTTGTGGCAAATCGTCCCGACTGGCTGGCGGACCCGCTGCATTGGCAGGAAATTTCCCACGAACTCGAGAATAAATTGTCCGATGCCCTGCACGAACGGCTAACTCAGCGTTTCGTTGATCGCCGGACCAGTGTATTGATGCGCCGCTTGCGGGAAAACACCATGCTGAACACGGAAATCGGAAAGACCGGCGAAGTGATCGTGGAGGGCCATGTGATCGGCCGCCTCGACGGCTTCATGTTCGCGCCTGACACGGCCGACGCCGGCTCGGAAACCAAGGCGCTGCAGGCGGCTGCACAGAAGGCGCTGGCGGGCGAGATTGATGCGCGCGCGCAAAAGCTGGGGCAGGCGCCCGACGATCAGTTCGTGCTGGCGTCGGACGGCACCATCCGCTGGACCGGCGACGCCGTCGCCAAGCTGGCGGCGGGAGACGACGCGCTGCATCCGCGCATCCGGATCGTGGCCGACGAACGGCTCACCGGCGCGCCGCGGGACGCGGTGCAGGCCCGGCTCGATCTGTGGCTGAGGACCCATGTCGAGAAGCTGCTCGGGCCGCTGTTCGAACTCGCCAAGGCCGAGGATGTCACCGGCATCGCGCGCGGCATCGCCTTCCAGCTGATCGAAGGTCTGGGTGTTCTCGAGCGCAGCAAGGTGGCCCAGGAGGTGAAGGAGCTCGACCAGACCGCGCGCGCGGCGCTGCGCAAATACGGCGTCCGGTTCGGCGCCTATCACATCTATGTCCCGTCGCTGCTGAAGCCGGCAGCGCGTGCGCTTGCCTCGCAGCTATGGGCGCACAAGCAGGACAATGTCGATCTCGGCGCGCTGTCCAGCGCGCAGCACCTCGCTGCGAGCGGCCGCACATCGTTTCCGGTCGACAAGAGCCTGAGCCGGGATGCCTATCGTGTTCTCGGCTATCGCCAGTGCGGCGAGCGTGCGGTGCGTGTCGACATTCTCGAGCGGCTGGCCGATCTGATCCGCCCGGCGCTGGCCTGGCGCGTGGGCACGGCGGTGCCGAAGCCTGCGGGAGCCTTCGACGGTCGCGGCTTCGTGGTGACGCAGGCGATGACGTCGCTGACCGGTTCGGCCGGCGAGGATTTTGCGTCCATCCTGCGCGCGCTGGGATATCGCATGGAGTTGCGGCCGGCACCCGCACCGGCGCCCGAACCTGCTGCGGAAGAGGCTGCGGCTGGTCGCGATGAGGCTGCGTCTGCTGCCGAGCCGAATCCCGATGAAGCGCCGGTTGCGGATGCAGCTCCCGCTGCTGCCGAAGAAGAAGCCGCGTCCGACCGCCCCGGCGAAGAGGCCACGCCCGGCGCAGTCGATGCTGCCGCCGCGGTTGATCAGTCCGCCGATTCCGCAGCCGTGTCGTCAATCGCGCAACAGGCCGATCACGAGACGGAGGAGCAGGCAACGCTGCAGGCGCCCGATGCGGCGGCTCCGGAGCAGCGCACCCCTGATGCCGAAGCGGACGCCATGGCAGATGCCAAGGCGGATTCCAGCGTACCGCCAGCGGTCGAAGCGGCTGTGCGGGAGGCGGGAGAGGTCCAGCCGGAAGGCGCCGCCGACGCGCAGGCCAGCCAAACTGCAATCGGCGAAGCTGCTTCTTCGGCCGGGAGCGCAGCCGCAACACCGGGAGACGTCGCGCCGCCGCCGATGGTCGAGGTATGGCGACCGGGCGGTCGCTCCGAAGACCGGCGACCGCGACACGAAAGGCATCATCATCGGTCTCGGGCCTCGCATCAAGGCGGGCAGGCCGCAGGAGCGGATGCCCGGGAAGACGGGACCAAGGCGCACCGGCCGGGACGCGGGCGCCGCGATCGCCCCTTCGAGGCCAAGCGTCCCGATCGGTCGCATGGCGCTGCTGGCGCGGGCCCGCAACAAGGGGCCGGCCAGGATACCGGTGAGGGCAAGGGGCGACCGCCCCGCGATCGCTCCCATGAGAAGGGACGGGACAAGGGCAAATTCCATGCGGGGCGTGACGGTCGGCCCGGCAAGGGCGGTCCTGCGGTCCGTCCGTTCGCGAGCAGCGCACCACGGGAGCGGGATCGTGATCGTCCGGTTGATCCCAATTCGCCGTTTGCCAAGCTGGCAGCGCTGAAGGAGCAGCTCGCCGGCCGCAAGGACGCCAATTGAGGCGGCGGAGTCCGCCAGGGGAACGACAGCTTGCAGCGTCAGCGCCTCGACAAATGGTTGTGGCATGTGCGGGTCGTGAAGGCCCGTACCAGCGCTGCGGCGCTGGTGGAGGCCGGGCGCGTCCGTGTCAACGGGAACCGGCAGAAGGCTCCCGGACATGCGCTGAAGATCGGGGACGTCGTCACCGTTGCCCTCGATCACCGCGCGAGAATATTGAAAGTTACCGGCTTTTCCGAACGGCGGGGCGATGCGGAAGCGGCCCTCGCTCTCTATATCGATCTGCAGCCAAGCGCTGATTGAAGCCGACGTGCCGAACCGTCGAGGCTTCCCTTGCGACCACCGGCTGACTGCGCTACGCCAGCAATCAAAATTCGACCGTTCCGGAGCCCTGGATGACTTACGTCGTCACTGAAAACTGCATCAAGTGCAAGTACACCGATTGCGTGGAGGTCTGCCCCGTCGATTGTTTCTATGAGGGCGAGAACATGCTGGTGATCAATCCGGACGAATGCATCGATTGTGGCGTCTGCGAGCCGGAATGTCCCGCGGAGGCCATCAAGCCGGACAGCGAGCCGGATCTCGAAAAATGGCTCGAGCTGAACGCGGCACATGCCAAGACCTGGCCGAATATCACCCAGAAGAAGGATGCTCCTTCGGACGCCAAGGACTTCGATGGGATGGAAGGCAAGCTTGAGAAGTACTTCTCATCCGAGCCAGGCAGCGGCGATTGACAATAGACTACGGCGTTACCATCTCAGTGGCACGCCGGTGGCAAGGCTGGAACCTTAACCTTATCGTGAATGCCTTGGCTCCCGGCACCGGGCCGGACGCGTTTGTGCGGGCATAAATCATTGATTTTTGCAGGAAATGTGGTAATATCGCCATATTCAGCAAGCCGAACCCTGTTCGCGCCTCCGTTTTTTGGCCCTGATGGGTTCTCGTGAAAACACTGGACAGGGGCGCGAAACAATTCGCGCACAGGCTGTGTCACAGAAAACGCGTAAGAAGAGTACCTCCAAGAATTCGGGCAAGACGGCTCCGGCTCGCCGGAGCGCTCCCAAGAGCCGTACCCGTGTTTCCGCCAAGGCGACGCGGGCCGCTGCCAGACCTTCGGCGGCGAAATCCTCCAAGAACAAAAGAAGTGAAATGCTTAAAAAGACTGCGAAGCCGGCCGAGAAGGCGGCGACCTCGAAGACTGTCCCGCCGAAGGCGGCTGCCGCCAAGTCTCCTGCAAACAAGTCCCCTGCGAAGGCGCCGGCCAAGCCTGCTTCAAAGCCGGCCGCGACCAAGCCCGCGGCTGCGGCCAAGCCCGTCAAGCCGGCTGCGGCCGTCCGTGCGGAGGAACCGAGGAAGGTCCTCACCCAGCGGCAGGGCTTCAAGACCAACGAATTCGTGGTCTATCCGGCCCATGGCGTGGGCCAGATTCTGGCGATCGAGGAACAGGAGATTGCCGGCGCCAAGCTTGAGCTGTTCGTCATCAACTTCATCAAGGACAAGATGACCCTGCGCGTGCCGACGGCGAAGGTCGCCAATGTCGGTATGCGGAAGCTTTCGGAGCCGACGCTGGTCAAGCGGGCGCTGGAGACCTTGAAGGGCCGCGCCCGCATCAAGCGGACGATGTGGTCGCGTCGTGCCCAGGAGTACGAAGCCAAGATCAATTCGGGCGATATCGTCGCGATCGCGGAAGTCGTACGTGATCTCTATCGTTCGGAATCGCAGCCCGAGCAGTCCTACAGCGAGCGTCAGCTTTACGAAGCCGCGCTCGACCGGCTGGCGCGCGAAATCGCGGTGGTCCAGCACGTCACCGAGACCGAGGCCGTCAAGGAAATCGAGGGGCAGCTCGCCAAGAGCCCGCGCCGCGGCGCCAAGGTGGAAGCGGAGAGTGACGCCGATTCTGATATCGATCCCGAGGACGACGACAGCTCGGTGACCGACGCGGCGGCCTGATCCCTAGCGTTTTCGCGCGAAGCGGGAACGGCTCGCGGGAAAACGCGTCAGTCCAATACCGCTTCAGTCCAATACTCCGGAGTCTTTCACCGTTTTCCGCGAAGTGGTGAGAGACTTGGGTGGCGGAAGGATCTGGAGCGGACGCGTTTCCGACCCCTGCGCGCTTCGATCTGGAAGTGCAGCCGCGAGATGGATCGACATTTCGAAATGCCCGGACCTGGTTCGGGCATTTTTCTTTTGTGGACGGTTGTGGAAGCGGATGGACCGCCGGCATCGCTGGCAGGGCGCCCATGGCCTCGAATGCTTCCGCCCGTTAGCGACATTGAGCCGCTTCGGTCGGAATAAGGCGCTTCGATGCAACCGCGCGGGCGGCTGTTATCGTGGTAATGACAGCGCGTGGAAGATGCTGCTGCGGCGGACCGCGCGTAGCCTGGTCCAGCTCAATCGACGATGATCTTGACGCGATCGCCCGGCTTTACTCTGCCATTGGCATCGAGACCGTTGAGGATGCGGAAGCGCTGCTCGGGATGATCGACCCCGGCCATGCGGCGGGACAGCGATTCGACACTGTCGCCCGGTTGCGCCGCGATCACCTTGATCCGCAGCGGACGGGCGGCCTGGATCTCCTCGAGGGTGAGCCGACGAAATGACTGCACCGTCTCCTTGGCGCTCTGCTCGCTCGCCGGCGTCTTCTGCCGCGAGGCGAAAATGAAGCGATAGACGTCGCTGCCAAATCGCAGCGCATAGACCCTGAAGCGCCATTGATCGCCACCGGCCGTCACCGAAGCCGCGGGAAAGCCGTTGATGCTCAGCTGCTCGGTGGAGGACTTGTCGACATTCTCCATCCAGCCGGAATTGAGGTATTCGGCCAGCGTTTGCTCTGCGGGCACCCGCACGACATCGAACCGCAGGGCCTGATCGCCGCCCTCGCGCACGCCGATCACCGCCTGTGCGGTATTGTCCAGCGTGAAGCCGCTCGGCGCCTGGAAGGTGAAGCCGAGCTTGGGGTGCAGGAAGCGGCGGCCGCGCACGAAGCCTTCGCTCGGATCCTCGCCGTAGACGATGCTATCGATCGCGGAAAGATAGGCCTCGTGATCGCGCTCACCGTTCTCGGGCGAACTGAACTGCCGCGCGATCGCCCGCGCGTTTTGCACGCGCTCCGGCGTGGCGGGATGCGACGACAGGAAATCCTGTGATCGCGGATCGATCGAGTTGCGTCCGGCCTTCAGGGCCGCATTCTGCTCCATGGCAGTCAAAAAGCGCGATGCGCCGTAAGGATCGAAACTCGCGCGCGCAGAAATGCCGACCCCGATCGTATCGGCCTCGAATTCCTGCGAGCGGGAGAAGCTGGCCATCGTCAGCTTGGTCTTGGCAAGGGCGAGGGCGGTGATATCGGGATCGTTGCCCATCTCCTTCACGACACGAGTGACCAGCGCGGCCTGCCTCGCCTGATCCTCGCGGATCGCAGCATGCTTGGCCAGTACGTGCGCCATCTCGTGCGACAGCACCGAGGCAAGCTCGGACGTATCATTGGCAAGCGCAAGCAGGCCGCGGGTGACGTAAAGCTGGCCGGAGGGCAGCGCGAAGGCGTTAACCGCGCCGGAATTCAGGATCGTCACCTTGTAGGTGAGGTCGGGACGGTCGGACGCCGCCACCAGGCGATTGACGGTGGTGGTGATGAGGTGCTCCAGCCGCGGGTTGTCATAGGCGCCGCCATAGGAGGCGAGGATGCGCTGGTGTTCCCGCTCGGCAGGCGATTGGGCAGCGGCCACGCGCGCAGGCTTCGCCGGCGGCGGTGCCGGCGAAGCAGTCTGGAACCGGGCCATGTCACCGCAGCCGGACAGCAGCAGCGCCATACCTATGGCGCCGGCCAATGTCCGCAGGCGATGGACCTGTCTCAAATCGTGCCGGACACCTTGCGTCGTCACGGTCGTACTCTTCGTCTCCTTCGCGGCTTAAGCGAGTGGCGCATCATACAGCTTCATTCGCTGAATGTCCCGCGGCCCAAGCGCTTTTTCTGAAGCTCGCGATCCGGTGTCGCACCGGCCTTGGCGGCCTGAACGGGCTTTCTTCCGGCGGCGGGAACCGCCGCCTCGGGGGGAGGGTGCCGGGGCGGGACCGGTCAGCGGTGATCGAGGATTTCGACTTGTCCGGGTGTGCGCAGTTCGATGCGCGGAACCGGACGCGGCTCGATCCAGCCCCGGATGCGCACGCGCCGGCCTGCCAGCGCCTTCAGATCGACGCCGCTTTGATCAAACAAGCCTTTCACATGTCGCGGGACGGTCACAGCGAAGTCCCTTGTCCAGCGCCGTCCGAAGTTCAGATAGAATGTCGCACCCGCTTGCCGTGCCGAGAGCACGGTGCCTTCGACCAGCGCGAAGCGGCCCGATGCGGCTCGCACTTCGTCGGAGTTCCGCGCGTTCCTGACGGCATGCGGATCGGCCCACAAGCCCTGCCTGGCCTCGCGTGCGGCGGCTTCCGCGGCAGTCAGTTCAGAGCTGCAAGGAGTATTCAAGACGGTGCCGCTCGCCACCGCCACGCCCGCCCGCAGCAGCGCCGCCTGTACGAGGGCGCCGTTATGCTCAAGGATGACGAAGCCATGCTGACGACCGTAGCGATCGGGAGTGTCGTCGTCGCCGTGCCATGTCACGGTCTGCCCGGCCGTCAGGTCGCGCGCGCGGTCCGTTGAAGAGGCCGGCTCCGGCGCGGGCTCGATCCCGCTCAGTCGGACCTCGCGGCCATCGGTCATTCGCAACGTCATGCCATCGACCTGCGCGACCACGCCCTTGCCCAGCAGATTGTTGGTGCAAGCCGAGGCTCCGGCCGCATATGTCGGCGCGTTGGCGAGCGTACAAACCAGCGCGCTGATGAGATGTATGGCAGACGATGAGAGCGACTCGCGCCGGCGACGCATGATGTTCGGCAACCGTGAGCGTCTGAAATCTTGTCGGGACCTTACTATGGCCGAAGCGACAGGCTTGGTCGAGTTCATTCCGTGAAGTGGGAAATCTCTTTCCGCACGCATGATCATCCAACCGATGGCGCCTCAAACACCTCACCGTTCAGACATCCCGCATGATCGGCCGCTTGCTGCAACTCCCCCGTTGCGGCATGATCGCCGCAACGCCGGCGAGCATCGCCAATAACGATGACATCGGGAGGGACGCGTGAGAGCTATTGGATCGGGCATCGCAGCAATTCTGTTGGCGCTGTCGAGCACGGCAGCGCTGGCGCAGGTCAAGCCGCCCCTGAAGCTTGGCGCCATCCTTGATATGTCCGGCCTCTATGCCGACATCACCGGGGCCGGCACCGAAGCTGCGGCCAAGATGGCCGCCGAGGATTTCGGCGGCGAGGTGTTGGGCCGCAAGATCGAGATCATCGCCGCGGATCATCTCAACAAGGCTGACCTTGCAGCGAGCATCGCACGCGACATGCTCGACAATCAGGGCGTCGAGGCGATTATCGACGTCGCAGCCTCGGCGACGGCGCTCGCTGCGGCCGAGATCGCGAAGGCGCGCAACAAGATCATCATGTTCAGCGGGCCGGGATCGATCCGCCTCACCAATGAAGCCTGCGGCCCCTATACCGTCCACTATGCCTACGACACCTATTCGCTGGCCAACGTCGCCGGACTCGCCACGGTCAAGCAGGGAATGAACACCTGGTTCTTCCTGACCGCGGATTATGCCTTCGGACATGATCTGGAGAAGGACACGCGGAACGTGGTTCTCAAGGCGGGCGGCAAGGTACTGGGCGGTGTGCGCCACCCCATCAATACCTCCGACTTCTCCTCCTATCTGCTGCAGGCGCAGGCGTCGAACGCGAAGGTCATCGGCCTCGCGAATGCGGGCGGCGATACCATCAATGCCATCAAGCAGGCTGCGGAGTTCGGGCTGACGAAAAGCGGGCAGAGGCTCGCCCCGCTGCTGGCCTTCGTCAGCGACATCGACAGCGTCGGCTTGCAGACCGCGCAGGGGCTGATCGTCGCCGAGGCGTTCTATTGGGATCTCAACGATGAGACCCGCGCCTTCTCCAAGCGTTTCATGGAGCGCGTCAAGCGCGCCCCGACCTCGGCGCAGGCGGGCGTTTATTCGTCCGTCATGCACTATCTCAAGGCGGTGAAGGAGGCGGGCACGACCGATGCCGCCGCCGTCATGAAGATCATGAAGGCGACGCCGATCAACGACATGTTCGCCAAGAACGGACGCATTCGAGAGGATGGCCGGATGGTCCACGACATGTATCTGTTCGAAGTGAAAACGCCGGCGGAATCCAAGGGGCGTTGGGACGACTACAAGCTGCTGGAGACCGTTCCCGCCGATCAGGCCTTTCAGCCGCTCGCGGAATCGCGCTGCCCGCTGGTGAAGAAATAGCGCAGGAACTCATCCGCCGGCAGTGCGCCCGGTCGGAGTCTCGATCGGTGGCGCTTCGTCGCCTGCGGATCACTCACATGTCGAGGAACGAACCATGACGGATATGGTCCTGCAGCAGATGGATGATGGGCTCCTTACCATCACGATGAACCGGCCCGAGCGGCGCAATGCGCTGAATGCGGAGATGGTGACCGGCCTGATCGAGGCCGCGCAGCGGGCGGCGCATGATCCGGCCGTTCGTGCGGTGCTGCTCAAGGGCGCGGGCGGTACGTTCTGTGTCGGTGGAGACGTCAAGGCCATGGCCGCCGTCACCAGCCCGCCGCCGCTCGAGGAAAAGGTAGCAATCCTGCGCAGGGGCATGGAAGTGTCGCGCATCCTGCACCAGATGCCGAAGCCGGTGGTGGCGCAACTCGATGGAGCCGCGGCCGGCGCCGGCTTGTCGATGGCGCTCGCCTGCGATCTGAGGATTGCCAGCGCTTCCGTGAAGATCACTACGGCCTTCGCGAAGGTCGGCTATTCGGGCGATTATGGCGGCACGTTCTTTCTCACGCAGATGCTCGGCAGCGCCAAGGCGCGCGAGCTCTATCTGCTGTCGCCCGTGTTGACAGCGGAGGAAGCACTGGCACTGGGGATCGTGACGCGGGTAGCGCCGGATGCGGAGATCGACAAGGCCGCGCATGACTTCGCCATGACGCTGGCGCAAGGGCCGACGGTGACGCTGGGCTATATCAAGCGCAACATCAACAATGCCGAGGTGCTGCCGCTCGAGGCTTGCTTCGACGGTGAGGCGCTGCATCATTCGCGCTGCGGGGAGACTGCCGATCACAAGGAAGCCGCAGCCGCGTTCGTGGCCAAGCGAGCGCCGGTTTTCCAAGGCCATTGAGGCGGGAGCGAGAAGCGGGATGGCAGACATGATCCGGCTGCGCCAGATCTGCCTTGTGGCGCCGGCGCTCGAACCTGCGGTTGGGCATCTCGCGAGCATCCTCGGCCTCGAGGTTTGCTATCGTGATGCCAACGTCGCCAAATACGGCCTCGAAAACGCGCTGATGCCGGTCGATACCATCCTTCTCGAGGTGGTCGCCCCGATCACGGCGAATACGGCGGCCGGGCGCTTTCTGCAGCGGACCAGCGGCCGCGGCGGCTATATGGCGATCTTCGCGTGCGACGATCCGGACCGCCGCGCCCGTCACGCTTCCGCTCTGGGCGTGCGCACTGTCAACGTGCTCGATCATGGGCCCTATCACGGCGTTCAATTGCACCCGCGCGATTGCCGCGCGGCCTTCATCGAGTTCAATCATACCGAGGGAAGCGACAACATCGCAGGGGCTTATCCGCCCGCAGGCCCGGATTGGCAGAAGGCCATTCGCACGACGATTACTCAGGCGCTGATCGGCGTGGAGCTGTCGAGCCCTGATCCTGCCGGTCTGGCCAGGCATTGGAGCGAGATTGTCGAGAGCCCTCTCGGCCGGTCTGCGCGCGGTGATCCCGAGATCGTGCTGCCGAATGCAACCCTGCGCTTCGTCGCCGGCGACGATGAGCTGATGACCGGCCTGGTGATGAAGGTGCGTGACGTCGCTGCGGTTGTCGCGGCGGCAAGGTCCAGGGGATGTCTGGTCGGCGATGACCGGTTTGATCTCAGCGGTGTGACATTCCGGCTGCAAGCCTGACGGATTTAACCGGCTTTAACAGGGCCAATCCTCGTCATGCTCAGGCGTGATCTGCGATCTCAACGGCCCTTGAAAATCGGCACGCGCCGTTCCTCGGTGGCGCGGACGCCTTCCTTGAAGTCTTCCGTTGCGCGCAGGCGTGTCTGCTCGGCCAGTTCGTGATTTGTCGCAGCAAGCACGCGATCCGCAAGGCCCGCGCGCATGGTCGCCCGCGTCGCCAGCAGGCCCAGCGGTGAGCATTCGGCGATTTCCTCGGCGAGCTTGAGGGCAGCCGCGCGCACCTGGTCCTGCGGCACGCAGGCATTGGCGAGTCCGATTCGGAAAGCTTCCTCGCCGCCGATGCGCCGGCTGGTATAGAACATCAGCTCGGCATTGTTCTTGCCGATCAGCTCTGGCAGCGTCACTGTCAAACCGAAGCCGGGATGGAAGCCGAGCCGGGTGAAGTTGGCGGCAAAGCGGGCTTCGGGGCAGGTGATGCGAAAATCCGCCGCGACCGCAAGCCCGAGACCGCCGCCGATGGCTGCGCCCTGAACCGCCGCCACGATCGGCTTGGTGGCGCGGAAGATGCGCACCGCCTCGATATAAAGGTGGCTGATCGGGCCGAGGCTGTCCGCGGGATCACCGCCGGCCACAGGTGCTGTTTCCTGCCGGTCGGGGTCGTTGAAATTCGCGCCGGCGCAGAAGGCCTTCCCCTGCGCCGCCAGCACCACGGCGCGGGCGTTGGCATCGTTGTCGATCTCGGTGAGCGCATCGGCGATCTGATTGATCAGCGAGATGTCAAAGAAGTTAAGTGGCGGCCGCTGCAGCTCGATCATCGTGACGTGGCCGATCTTCTCGACGCCGATATCGGTGAACTGGCTCATGATCTGTCCTGTCGGTGGGTCGTTTCTTGCGGCGGCACGGTCAGCGCAGCCCCAGGCCGCGGGCGATGATCCCGCGCAGCACTTCGGTGGTGCCGCCCTGGATGGTGAGCTTTGGCGCCACCTGGGTGGCAAAGGCAAGCAGTTCGTCGAGGCTGGTGTGATTGGAAACCTCGGCCTCGTCAAGGAATGCAGCAAGCTCTCGCGCGCGATGAGGTAGTTCCTGTTCCCATACGGTGCCGATATCCTTGACGATGGCGGCCTCCACCACGGGCTCTTTGCCGGCCTGCAGCATGCCCGAGACCGAGACCGACATGCGCCGCATCGCGTGCAACTGGGCGACCAGGCGGCCGATCCCTTCGGCGCCGCGCGTGTCGGGTTGGGGGCCCAGGGCACGGACCAGCTCGGTCAGCACGTAGAAGGTCTCGAGGAAGCGCTCCGGCCCGCTGCGCTCGTAGGCCAGTTCGCTGGTCGCCTGCTTCCAGGCGCCGTCGATCTCGCCGAGGACGTGGTCATCCGGCACCAAGGCATCCTCGAACACCACCTCGTTGAATTCGTGCAGCCCGGTGATCTGGACGATCGGGTTGACGGTGATGCCGGGGCTTTTCATGTCGACCAAAAACTGCGTCAGACCGTGGCGGCGGTTCTCGCTGGTGGGCTGCGAGGTGCGGAACAGCGCAATCATATAGTCCGCGATATGCGCCGATGTCGTCCATATCTTGCTGCCGTTGATCCGCCAGCCGCCTTCGACCCTGGTGGCCTTGGTCTTCGCGGCAAACAGATCCGAGCCGGAGTTCGGTTCGCTCATGCCGATGGCGAAGCAAACTTCGCCGCGGCAGATGCGCGGCAGAATGTCCAGCTTGATGTGCTCGGGGGCGTATTTCAGCAGCACCGGTCCGCTCTGCCGGTCGGCAACGAAGAAGCGGCGGGTCGGTGCATTGGCGACGCGCATCTCCTCGGTGACGACGTAGCGCTCAAGGAAGCTGCGCTCATGCCCGCCATATTTCTTCGGCCATGTCATGCCGATCCAGCCGCGTGCGCCGACACGCCGGCTGAAGTCCGGCGCATCGCTATCCTCGCGCTGCGGCTTGCGCGGATCGAACGTGCCAGCGGCGATCTCGTCGGCGAGAAAGGCGCGGACCTGCTGGCGAAGCGTCTCGCATTCGGGCGGCAGGCGGATCGGATCGAAACGAAGGGCTGTGCTCATGGATGCGTCCCGTTGCAGGAGGAGCGCTTAGCGTGACGCCACCAGCGGCCACAATTCATCGGCGCCGCGCGCCGCAACGCGCCTGCCGAGCTCGGCGGCCCAGTAGCTCTCGTTGCCGAAGTCGTCACGCCAGGCCAGCGCGCGCATGGTGAAGCGGTGCAGAGGATGCTCGCGGGTGAAGCCGATTGCACCGTGAACCTGATGCGCGATGGCAGCGCCTTTTTGCGCGGCTTCCGCGCAGCGGATCTTCGCCGCGGCGGCCTCGAGGAACAATGCCTCATCGAGCGCCTGGCCACCCGCAAACGCATCGGCCGCGGAGCTCGCCGCCGCGAGCGCCGCGGCAGCCTCGCCGGCGAGCTTGGCCAGATTATGCTGGATGGCCTGGAATTTGGCGATCTTCTTTTCGAAGGCGATCCGTTCGTTGGCGTAGCGGACGCTGATGTCGAGCATGGTTTCGAGGGCGCCTGCAATCTGCAGGCTGCGCGCGACGGCACCCATCAGAAGCAATGACGTCACGTCGGTGCCGCGTGGCGCAGGCGCCATCTCCAGTGGCTGGATCTGCTCAAGCTCCACTGTGTCGCAGGGATCGCCGGCGAGGGTCAGGTGGGGGGTGAGGCGGCAACTTGCCGTCTCCACCAGCGCGACGACACCATCGCCGGATTGGCGCGTCGCGATCAGGGCGATCGTCTCCGTCTCGCTGGCGAAAGGAATTTTCCGGACATGCCCGGACAGCGTGCCGTCGTCGTTCAACACAATGCGGCCGGTCGGGGTCGCCGGCGCGATCGTCATGGCGTCGCCCGGAGAGGCGATGCCGGCCCGCCCCAGCAGCCAGCCGGCCAGCATGGTCTCCGCCAACGGCACCGACACCGCGAAGCGGCCCGCGGCATTAAGGACGGCAAAGCCATCGGCAAGGCTCGCGCCAGCGCCGCCGAGCGTATCGGGCACCCACGACAGCGGCAGCCCGGACTCGGCGAGCGTCTGCCACAGCGGCGCTTTCCAGCTTGTATCCTTTGCGTGGGCGATCGTCTGCGCGTCGGAGAGATCGGTGAAGATGCGGGTCGCTGTCGCGACCACCAGATTATCGTGCTCCTCCACGAGGCACCTCGTTTGCGCAAACTTGATCTGACGCGACACGAAGCTGCTGGGACACGCGCTCCACGGATCGTCGCCGGCATGATGCGGAAAAGCCGCCGGATTGACAAGCTGCGATCGCACGGGGTGATCTGCGCTGACGTCATGATGGCTCGCTGGTCCGCTGCTATTTCCGCTGAATGGATATTGGCCGGTGCCCCGGGCCGCTCACTTGCCTCGCCCGGCTCACGCGATAATGTGGGGCAGGCTCGCCGCGCGGCGGTGGCACGACAGGCAGGGGATTGGAAACGATGTCAAAGGACGGCTTCTGTGCAATCATTACGGGCTCGGCGTCGGGGCTGGGTGCCGCGACGGCCGTGCGGCTGGCGAAGGAAGGCGCCCGCGTCGTTATCAACTACGCCTCCAGTCAGAAGGAAGCCGAGCAGACCGCGGACCTGTGCCGTGCCGCCGGCGGCGACGTCGTGGTGGTGCAGGGCGATGTCTCACGCGATGACGATTGCAGACGGATCGTTGCCGCCGCCGCGTCCTGGGGGCGGCTCGATGCGCTGGTCAACAATGCCGGCACCACCAAGCATGTCGCGCATAACGATCTCGACGGACTGTCGGCCGAGGATTTTCAGCGCATCTTCGCCGTCAACACCATCGGGCCCTACCAGATGGTGCGTGCCGCCCGCTCGCTTCTCGAGGCGGGAGCGAAAGCGTCCGGCAAGGCATCCTCGGTTGTGAACGTATCGTCGATCGCAGGCATTGCCGGCGTCGGATCGTCGGTGGCCTATGCGGCGAGCAAGGGCGGTCTGAACGCGACGACGCTGTCACTGGCCCGGGCGCTGGCGCCGCTGATCCGTGTCAACGCGGTTTGTCCCGGCTACATCGACACGCCATGGTTCGAGAAGGGGCGCGGGGCCGAGGGCGCAAAGCAGGTTCGCGATACCATCCAGTCCCGGGTGCCGCTGAAGATCGCCTCGAGTCCCGATGATATCGCCGCGGTGGTCTGCTTCCTTGCCGGCCCGCAATCGTCCAACATGACCGGCGAACTCGTCCGCGTCGATGCCGGCTTCCATCTCGCATCGCCCTGGTGAAGCCCGGGCATTTATCTTCAGATCGATCCAGGTTGTGCTGTTATCTCCCTCGGGGGCGGGGGAGAGCATGCGCCGCCTTCCACGTGTCCCCATGAATGCGCGGATCGATCGAGGGTGTGACGACGGCTGTTTTTCGCTGGGGCAGTTTGAGCATCGAGTGTTTCACCATCGCACGGAAAGGGTGAAACACTCGAGGTTGTTGTCCTGACGCGTTTTCTTCACGCGAACCGGCTTCCCCTTCACTCGAAGGCGATATAAGCCGCTCAGCGGCCGTCAGGTTGTGATCCCGGATCGGAGATGATCCGCCCCGCCACCAGACGATTCCAGATGAAGAGGACGACCACGGCCCCGATGGTGGCGGTGATGAAGCCGGCCCCCTGGTTGGGGCTGTAGTGGCCGATGGCCTGGCCGATGAACGTCGCCAGGAATGCGCCGGCGATGCCGAGCACGGTGGTGAGAACGAATCCGCTGGGATTGTTGGGGCCCGGTGAGATCATGCGTGCGATGATGCCCGCCACGAAGCCTACGACAATGATCCAGATAAGCCCGCCCATGAGTGCTGTCCTTTCAGCAAGCAGCGATCGAGGTCCCCGAGGAAAGACCGGAGCAAGCCGTCAGGCGAGCCCCGGTCCCGCCGTTGAGGTCAAGCCTTCCCGAGCAGATCGCGCTCGCTCGGGAGCTGGCCGTTCGGCGTCAGTTCGTCAATCGCCTCGGGCAGATAGCGCGACAGTTCGGAGAGCAGTTCGTCGCGGCTCATGCCCGTTTGCGAGCTCAGTGCATTGATCTGATCGGCGCCAAGGGCGTTGGCCAGATCGCCGGGGGAAATCTGCTTGTTGGGACCAGGGCGAACCCACGAGTCGGCCGTCTCGCCATGACCATTTTGCTGAAACTGCTTGAGCAGATCGCCGAGGCCGCCGCTCAGGATGCTTCCCGCCGCCCCGCCTGCGAGCAGGCCGCCGAGCCCGCCCTTGAGCAGATCACTGAGCCCGCCGCCCCCGGGAAGACCAGCGGTCACCGTGCCGCCGCCGGGAGCCTGCGCCGGAGTGGTATTGCCTGCGGGAGCGCCGTCGGGCTGCTGGCTGCCTCCCGTGAAATGCTTCATGGCCTTGTAGGCCAGCAGGGCCAGGATCGCCATGGTCACCGGCGACATGCCCTCGCTCTTGGCGTTCGGATCGCTGGGACCGCGCGGCCCGTTCTGCATGCCATTGAGAATGTCGAGCAAACCCATCGATCCGTCTCCTGTTGCGGTTGTCGAGACCAGCCCGTGGAACCATAGTGGGCGGTCATGACGGTTACAAGGCAGTCCGCGGTGCCGTAGCGGCGCCAAGCATAGGAATGAGTCCAGCATCCTGCTACCGAGGACACACGGACGCGTTCTAACGCGGGAGGGAGCAAATGGTTTCCACGCGACCGATTGTGGTGGCAGGGGCGGGGAGCGTCGGTTGTTTCGTCGGCGGGCTGCTGGCCGCCGGCGGGCGCTCCGTCAGCCTGCTGGCGAGGCCACGGGTGCTGGCTGAAATTGAACAGAACGGCCTGCGGCTCACCGGCTTCAATGGATTTGAGCGGCGGGTGCCCGCCGCTCGGCTCCGCCTGTCGGATCATCCATCGATCCTGAGGGATGCCGCCATGGTGCTGGTCACCGTCAAGAGTATGGATACCGCCGCGATGGCGGATCAGATCGCCGCGCATGCACCGGGCGATGCCATCGTGGTCAGCCTGCAGAACGGCATCGCCAATCGCGAAGTGTTGCGGAGCCGATGCTCCGGGCGGGTGCTCGCGGGCATGGTGCCGTTCAACATCATGGCGTTGGGCGAAGGGCACTACCATCAAGCCACGTCCGGAGATATCGCCCTTGAGCAGGATGAGGCCGGCACGGCGGCGCAGCTTGCTGTCGAAGGTCTCGCGGTACGCGCCGTGCCCGATATCGTCGCCGTGCTGTGGGGCAAGCTGCTGCTCAACCTGAACAACGCGCTCAACGCCTTGTCCGGCCTGCCGCTGCGTGATCAGCTCGCTCAGCGTCCGTGGCGGTTGCTGCTGGCCGATCAGATGACCGAGGCGCTGCAGGTGCTGAAGGCCGAAGGCATTGTGCCGGCCGCCGCATCCGGTGTCGCGCCGAGGTTTATTCCTCATATCCTGAGATTGCCGGATGCCGTTTTCCGTATCGTCTCCGGCGGTGCGATGAGGATCGACGCGTCGGCGCGATCCTCGATGTGGGAAGACCTGCAACGCCGCCGCCCCACGGAGATCGACTTTCTGCAAGGTGCGGTTGCCGCGCTGGCGGAACGCCATGGAATCGACGTTCCATTGACGCGTCGCGTTATGGCCCTCGTTGCCGCGGCAGAACGCGAGGACACGGGCTCGCCCGGGCTGAGGCCGGATCAGGTGCGTGGCTGAGTCGGCCCGTCCGGATGCAGCGAGGATAACGCGTGACGGCAGGCCCGATCCGTGCTCAGCGCCACAGGCCGTAGGTCGCCCACTTCGACTCGGGAATCTCCTTGCCGAGCTGATAGCTGAAGGACAGCACCTTGGTGCGGTCTCCTGACGCGGTGCATTTGAAGGAATATTGATACCAGCGGCCGCCGCTCCGGAACGCGCCGCCCTTGCCGCTGATCGTCGCGCCGGCATGCCGGGGGCGCGAGATCACGTCGGACTTGGCACGATCCGGATGGAACGGATTTGAATCGTGAGCGATCTGCTGCATTGCATAGAGATCGCAGATCTGTTCCAGGCGGGTGCCCGGATCGAGCCTTTTCAGGCTGGAAAGAAAGCGAGAATCGCTGGCGCGGGCGCTGGAGATCGACAGGGCGGCGAGAAGAAGAGCGAATAAGGGTTTCATCGGATCGACGGCGAGGTGGCTGGGGCGGACTGTGATGGATGTCGCGGAGCAAATCACGATGAGCCCGAATAGCCTATAAGGGAGGCCCGCTCAATCCATGTCGCCGGATTGAAAACGCTGTGGCGAAGGCAGTACTGTTCTGCTATGGAAGCGGCAATCCGCGGTGCGCAGATTCTGGTCCCGTAGCTCAGCCGGATAGAGCGGCGGTTTCCTAAACCGTAGGTCGGAAGTTCGAGTCTTCCCGGGATCGCCAGTCATTGAGACGCGGGAAATCCAGTGGATTGGGCCGACATGCGTGCTTCGTTCAGAGGCCCCGTTGTCGACGCCGCGCTCTGCAGCGGCCCGGCCGCGCGATCCGGCGCCCATCGCGAGCTGACGCACGGCTCAGGGAAGCATTTTTAGGAGAAATTCATAGAACTTCTGGTCGTCCGCGCGTGCGATGTTCACGCGAATCCCCGCGGCCAGTTCGTTCTGCTTATCCAGACAGAACACGCTGCCCGGCGCGATAAAGATGCTGTGCTTTGCAGCCAGCCGGGCCAGCTCGATATCATCGAGCCCCGGCGGCAGCAGCAGATACAGATAGTAGCCCCCGCCGTTATCGGAAAACAATCGCCAGCCATTGCGTGTGAAGGTGGAAATCACCTTGCCTGCGGCAGCATCGATGCGCTGGGAAAGCCGTTTCAAGTGTCGCTTGTAATGCCCTTGCACGAGCAGGCGATGAATGACCCTTTCGACGTAACCGGAGCTGTTTACGGTGGTGAGCATCTTGAGTTCGGACATTGCACCGATCTTGTCCTCGCTCGCAGCGATATAGCCGCATCTCAGACTCGCTGACAAAGTCTTCGAGAAGGTTCCTATCGAGATGACCTGATTCAGTTGGTCCAGGGTGGCAAGCCGGCTGGCTCTTGTCAGGTCGGCGAACGGATCGTCTTCAACGATCATGACATTGTTGGCGGCGGCGATCTTAAGAAGCGCGTGCGCGACTGCGGGACGGGTCGAGCCGCCTGTCGGATTGTGCCCGACAGATTGGGTAAAGAATATTTTCGGACGGTCAGACGGCATCGAGAGCGTGTCGCTCATGGTCGGTGCCGACTTGGCCGCGAAGTCCGCGACACAGGGCCCGTCCGCATTCCGCCGGACCCCGACCACCCTTACCTGCGCGAGCTTCAGCTTGGCGAAGAGAGGATAATATCCCGGCTCGTCAACCAGAACCGTATCTCCGGGCGAGAGAAACGTTCTGATGACCAGGTCGAGGGCGTGATTGGCCCCAAAGGTGAGCAGGATCTCGCCCTCCGTCGCACGAATCTGGTGCTCGGCGAGAAGACGCGAGATTTGCTGACGCAGGGGAAGAAATCCCAACGCTGATCCATAGCTCTCCGAGGCGTTCGATATGCTTTTCCCGGGCAGGCCCAGGTGCCGTTTCACTTCCGACTCCTCGGTCCACGATGGCGGTGGGCGTCCATCGCCGACCCTGATGTCGAAACTCTCCTCCAGCTGCGCGCCAAGCAGCGACGCAATGTCGACGGCCTCGGCGACATGCTTACGGCGGCTTACCGCACCGAATTCGCCGGACGGCGAGACCACAAAGCCTGAGCCCGCCTTGGCGACAATGTAGCCAGCCGCCACGAGACGATCATAAGCTTCGACCACGGTATTTTTGGATACGCCGTATTCCGTCGCTGCCTTGCGGATCGAGTGAAGGCGGCTGCCGGGAAGTTTCGTTCCGGACGTTATCTCGGCGACCAGCCGCTCCACGAGCTGAGTGGTCAATGTCTTGGCTGTATGCACTGCGGTATCGGCCTTGAGCATCCTTCCGGATGGGTACAGATCGGATCACTCTTTATCATCTGTACCTTTTGCCAAGCTAACAAAGCCGCCATCGTACCTTCAACGAAAATCAATTTCGGGAGGGACCGTGAGGATTCAATCGCCAGGGACATCGAGACATCAAACGCCGTCGGCGTCGTCTGTCGCGTGACTGGAACCCCGCCGTTATCTGAGAGCTCTTGTCTGCAGTCCCATACCAAAAATGCTTATTAACCCTCGGGTGCCACCAATCCGCGGCCAGGCTCATGCCACGCGCAGGAACGCTCTCATACCAGAAGAGTGAACCGCACCTCATCGTCATCAGGGATCGAAAGATCTGAACCAACCCAGATTCGCTTCCAAGGAGATTGATCGTGTCGCCAGAGAGCAAAGGCGCTGCAGCCAGCAAGAGCTATTCGTCTCGAATCGAGGGTTTCCGAGACCTCGATCCCGAGGAGCGGCTCGAGAAAGTAGGCTCCATCGCAGGACTTGATGAGACCAGCCGGGCCGCCTTGAGGGGCGCCGGCGCTCTCCCTCTGCACCTGGCGAACGGCATGATTGAAAATGTGATCGGCCGGTTCGATCTGCCGCTTGCGGTTGCGACAAACTTTACGATCAACGGCCGCGACTACTTGATCCCGATGGCCGTCGAGGAACCGTCGATCGTTGCCGGCGCGTCCTATATGGCGCGGATCGCCCGGTCCTGTGGAGGATTTGAAACGTCGAGCAGCCTCCCGATCATGCGTGCGCAGGTCCAGGTGCTTTCGGTAAGTGACCCGTTTGGCGCACGCGCGCGGATTCTCGCCAGCAAGGCCGAGATTCTTGCGGCAGCGAACGCCAAGGACAAGGTTCTGATCAGCCTCGGCGGTGGCTGCAGGGACATCGAGGTTCATGTTTTCGAGCAGACCGGCGTCGGACCGATGGTCGTTCTCCATCTGCTTGTCGACGTTCGCGACGCAATGGGGGCGAATACGGTCAACTCCATGGCGGAGACGGTCGCGCCCATGATCGAGAAGATCACCGGCGGCGTTGTCCGGCTTCGCATCCTGTCCAACCTGGCCGATCTTCGATTGGCGCGCGCCTCGGTTCGCCTCACGCCGGATGCCCTGAAGACGAACGAGTTTTCGGGCGAGCGAATGGCCTCAGGCATTGTCGAGGCGTGTGCGCTCGCCGTCGTTGATCCCTATCGCGCTGCGACCCACAACAAGGGGATCATGAACGGCATCGACCCGCTGATTGTGGCAACCGGGAATGATTGGCGGGCCGTCGAGGCCGGCGCGCATGCCTGGGCCTGCCGATCGGGATCCTACTCGTCTCTGACGCGGTGGGAGCTGGATGCGGAAGGCCGGCTGGTGGGCAGCCTGGAAATGCCGATGCCGGTGGGCCTCGTGGGCGGCGCCACAAAGACGCATCCTGCCGCGCGTGCCGCACTGGCGCTTCTCAATGTCGGCAGCGCCAGCGAACTCGGCGAGATCGCCGTGGCGCTCGGGTTGGCTCAGAATCTTGCTGCGCTGAGGGCGCTTGCAACTGAAGGTATCCAGCGCGGCCACATGGCTCTCCATGCCCGCAATATTGCAATTCTTGCAGGAGCGACAGGGGAGGAGATTGAAAAGGTCGCCAAAGAACTGGCTGCTTCGCGCGAAGTCACCGTTGATCGCGCAAAAGCGGCGTTAGCGCAAATCAGGGGTAGCGCATAATCGTAGGTTGGCGTGTAGCGAAGGCATCAGCGGAGAATTGGCGCGAAGGCGGCCAGTCCTCGCCGCCTCGTTCCCAGGCGGTGGCAGCCCGGGCCGGGTTTCTCCTGGCGGGGCTTCTTTCTGAACAGGAGTGTACGACGTGAGAGAACAAGGAGAGGGTGATATATCGGTCAAACGAGAAGGTCCTCTCACCGGATTGACAGTCCTCGACATCACGCGTGTCGTTGCTGGTCCCTTCTGTTCGATGTTGTTTGCCGATATGGGCGCGACCGTCATCAAGGTCGAGCATCCGGACGAGCCCGACTATGCAAGGACTTTTCCTCCTTTCGTCGGATCGGATGAGGAGGAGCTGAGCGCCTTCTTCACCCAGTTCAACCGCAACAAGCTGGGAATCACGCTGAACCTCAAGTCCGAGGAGGGCAGAGCACTCCTCAAGAAGCTCGTTCGGCGCGTCGATGTGCTGGTGGAGAACTTCCGGCCCGGCACCATGGAGAAGCTCGGTGTCGGTTATGAAGTTCTTCGCGAAGTCAATCCCAAGCTCGTATATACAGCGATCAGCGGCTTCGGTCGAACGGGCCCGAATTCATCCAAGCCGGCATACGACAATACAGGCCAGGCGGCAGGCGGACTGTGGTCGATGAACGGCTATCCCGACATGCCGCCGGTCCGTGTCGGAACGATCATCGGAGATCTTGCCGCGTCGCTGTATGCCGCGATCGGAACTCTGGCTGCCATACGGGAAGCCGAGAGAAGCGGCCTCGGTCAGGTCGTCGATGTCTCGCAGCAGGATTCCGTGCTGACGCTCACCGAGAACGCGGTGGTCAGATACACGACGAAGAAGGAGGTCGCGTCCCCGCTTGGCAATGATCACCCGTTTGTCAGACCCTACGGGCAATACCCATGCAAGGACGGATACGTATTTTTCGGCGGCTATACGGATAAGTTCTGGGCCATCACATGCGCGATGTTCGGAGAGCCGGAAAAAGCCAAGGACCCGTCGATCGATACAATGGAGAAACGTTTCGATCCGGTCGTTGCTGAAACGAAAGTCAAACCGCTTCTTGAACGCTGGTTTAAAAACTACACCAAGGCCGAGCTTGAAGAGATGGCCGGGGACAAGGTGCCCCTCAGTGCGATCAAGACAATCGCGGAGGTTGTCGAGGATCCGCACATTGCCGCGCGCAACATGATTGTCGACGTGCCGATAGCGGGCAAGCTCGTTGGCATGTTCGGTCAGCCGATCAAGCTCTCCGGCGCAGCTCAGCCTCGTTTTGAGAAGGCTCCGTCCCCGGGCGAACACAATGCATTGGTGTTCGCGCAATTGGCTGGCGTGACCCCTGCCGAACTTGAACGGCTCAAGGCATCGGGAGCTGTGTGATGTCGATTGATCTCACCAAAGATGGTCACGTGGCAACGGTGCGTATCAACCGGCCTCACAAACTGAACTCGCTGACTCTTGCGATGTATGACGACCTCGGTCGAGCCTTCCATGAGGTCAACGACGATGACGGGATCAGGGTTATTGTCCTCACGGGAGCGGGCAACCGCGCTTTCTGTGTGGGAGCCGATCTGACGGAGTCGATCCCCGCACTCGCGTCTGATCGGATGGACATCTCGGCCTGGGATCCTGCTCACCTCAAGTTTCCGGGGTTCTACAAGCCGGTTATCAGCGCCATCCGCGGCTTATGCATGGGCGGCGGCTTTGAGCTTATGCTCGCGACGGACATTCGCATTGCGGCGCGCGACGCCGTATTTCAATTGCCGGAGCCAAGGCATGGCTTTGTGCCGGCCGGCGGCACCCTTGTGCGCTTGGTGCGGCAGATCGGGTACGCCCACGCCATGGAGATTATGCTCACGGCGGAGCGATTCCCGGCCGAAGCGATGCTCTCCAAAGGAGTCGTCAATCGTATCGCCGAGGAGGATCAGGTCGAACCGATTGCGTTCGAGACTGCCGGGAGGATCGCGTCGCTGAGCCCGACTGCAATTCAAACCATCAAGGAAGCGGCGTTGACGCTTCAGGACCTGCCGCTTGCGGAAGCGTTTCGCGTGGAGGCGACGCTGGGCCAGCGCACATTTACCAGCGATGACGCCAAACGGGGCCTGGCTGCATTCGCGAACCGACGGACCGAAGCGTGACGGTCTTTTCTACATAGAGCTGTGCCGCAAAAATGACTATTTGCAATTAGGAGCGTGAAAATGCCGACAACACATTGCGCCGCCGCTGCACTCGTTGCTGCATTGATGACTTTGAGTACCTCTTCCGCATTCGCTCAGAAGCCCACGATCTCGGACGGCGTCGTGCGGATCGGGCTGATCGAGGATATGTCGGGCGTCTATGCGGATATTACCGGCAAGGGCGCCGTTACAGCAGCGCAGATGGCCATTGACGAATTCGGCGGCAAGGTTCTGGGAATGCCGATCGAGCTTCGTGTCGCGGATCATCAGAACAAGCCTGATATCGCTGCTGCGGCTGCCAGAAAATGGTTTGACACGGAAAACGTGGATGCCATCTTGGATGTTGCGTCCTCGTCGCCGGCCTTGGCCGCTCTCGAAGTCGCTAAGGAAAAGAAGAAGATCATCACGCTCAGCTCGCCGGGATCAATTCGGATCACCAATGAGGCGTGCGGCCCTTACGTCGTTCACTGGACCTATGACACCTATGCGATCGCGCATACGACCGGGCTGGCCCTTGTAAAAGATGGCTTCGACACCTGGTACTTCGTGACGGCCGACTATGCGTTTGGCCACGGCCTCGAGACGGATACCGGCAGCGTCGTCAAGAGCCTTGGCGGAAAGGTGTTGGGAAGCACCCGCCTTCCGGTCGGGACGGCCGACTTCGCATCCGCCCTGCTGACGGCGCAAGGGTCCAAGGCAAAGGTTGTCGCGCTTGCCAATGCAGGCGGAGACACCATCAATTCGATCAAGCAGGCTTCCGAATTTGGCCTGACCGCGAGCGGGCAGAAGCTCGCGGCACTGGCTGCCTTCATCAACGATGTCCACGGGCTCGGCTTAAAGCAGGCGGCCGGCCTGACGATTGTGGAGGCATCGTATTGGGATATGAATGAAGAGACACGGAAATGGTCGCAGCAGTTCTTTGAGAAGACCAAGGCCATGCCAAATATGCTGCAGACGGGTGTGTATTCCTCGGTCCTTCATTACCTCAGGGCCATTGCAGCGGTCGGCACCGATCGAACCGAGGACGTGATGGCGAAGATGCGGGAAATGCCTGTGAACGACGTCTTCTATAAGAACGGGAAAATCCGGGAAGACGGGCGCATGATGCATGACATGTTCCTCTTCCAGGTCAAGAAGGCGGAAGAGTCGAAAAGGCCATGGGATTATTACAAGCTGCTGGCAACGATACCGGCTGAACAGGCATTTATGCCCATCTCCCAATCGTCATGCGCGCTGGTCAAGAAATAACCGGAAGAGAGTGCGTTAAGCAGGCGACGTCGATGCGTCCCTGCTTAACCATTGCTTGAGAGGCAACATCCGCCGAGGCCGGCGGGCTTACTCCGCATCATGCTGGCGATCCGGCGCGGCATCGGCGAAAGCCGGGGTCGCGAGGCTTGCGGCCTCGGCCTGCAGCAACCGCGGATAGGCCGACACGTCGACGCCGAAGCGGCGCGCATTGTACAGTTGCGGGACCAGGCAGATGTCGGCGAGGGTCGGCGCTTCGCCGAAGCAGAACGGGCCGGACTCGTCGGCGATCAGCCGCTCGCAGGCGCTGAGCCCCTCGCTGTTGGCCCAGGCCGCCCAGGCAGTGACCGAGTCCTCCGGCAAGCCAAGCTGTCTCAGTCGCGTCAGCACCTTCAAGTTCTGAACCGGATGCGTATCGCAGGCGATCACCTGGGCGAAAGCGCGTACCCGCGCCCGCTTCAGCGGATCGGCAGGCAGCAGGGCGGGGTGCGGGCGAGTCTCCTCGAGCCATTCGATGATGGCCAGCGATTGCAGCAGCACCTGCCCGTCATCCAGCACGAGAGTCGGCACCAGGCCCTGGGGATTCAGTTCAAGATAGCGCGCGTCACGTTGCTCGCCTTTGCGCAGATGATGCGCCACGTGCTGCACCTCGATCTGCTTGAGATTGAGGGCGATGCGGACTCGCCATGAGGCGCTGCTGCGGAAATAGCCGTGAAGCTGCACTGAACTGCTCCTGTTGCAAAGGCCTTCAGCCATGTCTGTCGTCGCGCGAGGCTAGCCGCCCGCGCCGTGCGCGACAACCCCTTCGGCCTGGAGCGTGCCGGGCGTGGCAACGGCTCAGAAGAAGTCGAGATCCTGCACGCTGCCGCCGCTGCTCGCGGTGGCGTATTCAATGGCGAGAAACAGTCCGCCCGCGACGAATATCTTGCGGCTCTGCGCCTTCGCGAGCTCGGTGCTGAGAGCAACGGCATCCGCGACGGTCGGCGCGATATGGATCGTCGCCTCGCGATTGCTGCGGCGGACGGCTGCGGCGATCTGCTGCGGCTCGCCGCCCTTGTGGCGGGCCGCCGTGCAGATGATGAGATCGAACGACGGCGCCAGCCGCGCAACGATCTCTTCGGCGTTCTTGTCGGCGGAGACGCCCACCACCAGCATCCAGCCGTCTTGGCCATAGGTCTGATGAAGGCCGGCCAGCGCACGGGCGATGCCGTCGGGCGTATGACCGACATCGATGACCGTGACAGGATCATGCCGGATCAGTTCGAGACGCCCCGGCCAGCGCGTTGCCTTGAGGCCGCTGCGGACCGCCGCGGCGAGAGCTTCGGGAATAGCGGCCAAGCTTGTGACGTCACGGCGCGAAGCCCAGCAAAGAAACATCATCGCGGCGATCGCCGCATTGTTGACCTGGAAGCCGCCGGCGAGCGAGATTTCGAGGCGCTCGAGATCTTGCGCGCCGAAGTGCAGGTCGAAAAGCTGTCCTGCCGCCGTCTGATGTTCTGCACTGATGATGATCTCGTCGCGGACAAAAAGGCTGCGGACATTTCGGGTGGCATTGTAGGCCAGAAGGTGCTCGCGTAGCGGACGGCAGTTCTCACCATAGATGATGGTGCCTCCGGCAGCGCAGGCATCGCTCTTATCGGATGCGATCAGGGGCAGCGAGTTGCCCAGGAGGCTGGTGTGTTCGAGATCGACCGACGCCACACAGGTAACGGTCGCGCCGATCAGTCGCACCGGATCGTAACGGCCTCCGATGCCGGCCTCGAATACGGCGAACTGGCAGCCGGCGCGTTGGAAATGGAAGCATGCCAGGGCGAACTGGGCTTCAAAGGCGCCGAATGTGTCGTTGCGGCGTTGTGATAGCCGATTGATCGCGTCGCTGACGTGCCGGACCAGCCCGCGCAGCTCGCTGTCATCAATTGGTTCGCCATCGATGCGGAAACGCTCGTGGAAGCGATAGAGATGCGGGGAGGTGAACAGTCCGGTCCGCAGGCCCATGGCCTTGCCGATACTGGCGCAGAAGGCCGCGGTGCTGCCTTTCCCGTTCGAACCGGTCACCACGACCGAGACGCGTCGCAGCCGTTCGCGATCGATGCCCAGCTCTGCGAGCAGGGCCATCAATCGCGCCAGGCAGATACCGTCTCCATATTTCGGCAGATCAAACACGCAGAAGTCCCATCGCGGTAAAGGTATGGCGCCAGATCGCCAGGATAAGATCGGCGCGGCCACTGTCCTCGAGAAAGCGAATGGAAGGATTGGCGTTGACCTCGATCACCGCCATCGCCTCCGGATCGCCGTCAATGTCGGTGAAGAGGTCCACCGCGGCGGCACGGAGCCCGAGGGCATGGCTGGCGCGCCGGGCCAGCGCCAGCGCGGCTTGCGCGCGCGCCGGCGCTGCGAATGTCATGGCGCCGCCGGCACTGCGGTTCATGCGGCCCCGCAACGGAATGCGCTCACCGGCGGCGGGCACGTGGCATGCGGCACGGCTGTCCGGAGCGATGTCGGTCGGCGAAAGGCCGCGGGCGTAAAGCTCGCGGTTATGCTCCGCAAGCAGCTCCGGCAGATTGCGTCGGCCGTCGCCGATCAGGCAGGGCGGCTCCTTGCGGACGGTGTAGAGCGGCTCGTGATCAAGAAGGAAGAAACGGTATTCGTCGCCTCGGACAATGGGCTGTATCAGGACTGAATCGTAGAACTGCGCGATGGCGTCGAGGTGAGCCGCTAGGTCGTCGCGACCTGCGACGGGCCGCGCAAAATCTCCGCGGGAGCCGTGCAGCGGCTTGACGAACGCCGTGCTGTTCAGGGCTTCGAAATAGGCCAGCGCATCGTTGCGTTCATGGCCCGGCGGGCGGTGGGCGCGATGGCGATCATGCAGGAAGAAGTACTCACCGGCAAGACAGGGGATTCCCTGATCGGCGAGGATCTGCTGCGTAAAATATTTGTCGGCGGCGAGCGTCGCAGCGGCGGCGTTGTTTTGGGGAAATACCGAGCAGCGCCCGCCGCCGAAGCTGAGAGTTGCACTCGGCGAGGCTACCCGGAAAACGAGGCCAGTGCCGCCATCCAGATCCTGGAATGACAGCCCGAAATGGATGCAGGCATATTCGGCATAGATCGCGTTATCGGGATAGGCGGGCGGCTTCGAGGCCCGGATGTCCTTCAGCGTTCGCATGATGTTTCAGCTCGGATCCGGCTTTGCCACGCCGGCGGATGAGAGCACTGGTCTATTGCGCCGCGGCGATTTGATCCAGAGCAAACCGGAACAATCGGGGCGGGATACAATGTGGATCCGGAGCCGGTCGAGGTTCGAGCGATTGCAGCGTTTCGAGTCCCGCTTGCCTGGGGTTCCGTGCTAAATAGCGATTTCGGGGCGAATCAGACCCGTCTCTCGCGCCCCGGTTGTCACATGTCCTGACATCGTCTTCTTCCGGACCAGAGCGGCCATGCTTTTCCAGAAGGTTCATCCGAGTATCGTTCGCTCGATCCGGCAGGTCAGCCTGATGCGGGACTGGCTGCGGGCGCGGGGGCGTGACGCGCTTCCCGATATCCTGGATTTCGTCCCGGACAACCGGGCCGGGGACGCCGCCGACATCATCATGATCGAGGTGGTCCGGCAGGATGAGAGGGTCAGCTATTTCTGCCAGTCAGCCGGCGAACGGGTCCAGCAACTGTTCGACCAGGAGATGGCCGGCCGGTTGCTCGAGGATTGCCTCGATCCCCCAATGGCGAAGGCGGCGCGGCCGATCTGGGATGCCAGCGTCGCGCATCAGCTTCCCGTTTACTGCATAATTCCGTTGGCCGATCCGAAGGGGTGCCCGGTGACGGTCGAGCAGATTTTCCTGCCCTACGGACGCGCGAGGAAGGGGCCTGATTTTCTAGTCGGCGTTCTCCATGCCTGGAGCACGGAAGGGCGCTTCATCAGCCATGGCCTCCTCCGGAATGTCACGAAAGTCCCGCTGCATTGGGCCGTCGTCGTGGATCCCGCCCTCAAGGCGGCAGAGCCGGCGGCCGAAGGAGACAGTGCCAGCGAGATCGTCTTTGACGAGGGCGCCCCGGCTATCCCGGACCGCCTGGACGCCCCCATCAAAGGGATTTGATCTTTGGTCGGAAGGGTGGGGCCGATCGACAAGGATTTGGAAGCACTCCAGATCGGAGATGCTTGACATCGCCTTTTTCAGTCCGCAATTACCCCGCAAATCGCTCCCGAACGTCACGCCGCCGTCGGCTACGGCGGAAAATGCCCTGCGATGTCTGCATAAGCGCTGCGGCCCCTTCGGCCGCGACGGTTTGCCTTTAGCGCCAGGGGCTTAGAGGAATAAAGGGTCAATGAGCGCATTTCACCGGGAAAAGGTTCTTTCCGTCCGGCACTGGACCGATACGCTTTTCAGCTTCACCGCAACACGAGATTCCGGCTTTCGTTTCCTCAACGGGCAGTTCGCGATGATTGGCCTCGAGGTTGATGGCCGTCCGCTGCTGCGTGCCTACAGCATGGCCAGCGCGAACTACGAGGACCAGCTCGAATTCTTCAGCATCAAGGTCGCCGATGGGCCGCTGACCTCGCGGCTTCAAAAGATCAAGGAAGGTGACACGGTCCTGGTCGGCCGTAAGGCCACCGGCACGCTGATCACCGATAATCTGCTTCCGGGCCGTCGGCTGCTGTTGCTGTCGACCGGGACAGGACTTGCCCCGTTCGCCAGCCTCATCAAGGACCCGGACATCTACGAACGGTTCGAGACCATCATTCTGGTCCACGGCTGCCGGCGGATCGCCGAGCTGGCTTATGGTGAACAACTGGTGACGCGGCTTCGCGAGGACGAAGTGCTCGGCGAGATGCTGCAGAGTAAGCTGATCTACTATCCGACGGTCACCCGCGAGCCGTTCCGCAATCGCGGCCGGATCACCGATCTGATCTCCTCGAACAGGCTGTTCGACGACATCGGTCTGCCGCCGCTGCAGATCGAGGCCGACCGCCTGATGATGTGCGGCAGCCCGGCGATGCTGGACGATCTGCGCGCGCTGTTGAAGAATGCCGGCTTCTCTGAAGGCAATCACAGCCAGCCCGGCCACTTCGTCGTCGAAAAGGCGTTCGTCGAGCGCTGATTAAGCGTTACATCCAAAAAAGTGACGATCAAGACCGCGCCGATCCGGTGCGGTCTTTTCTTGCCGTGGTCATGGCGTGATCATTGCGGGGCTGTCGCATCTGTCCTGTTCAGGCGCTTTTGACACGCTGTTGTCAGTTCGGACGTGGTAGATACGAGGGCCTGCCGGGTTCAACCGGGCCAGGCCCAATCGCTATGCGCCCCCACGATCGGCGCTCTCACGACAAGAATGTTCGAGGGAACGATGGAAACGTTGATGCTTCCCTTCACGCCGCGCTTTATCGTACTCACAGTCTGCAGCGTGATCACCGTCCTCCTGCTGGTCCTGCTCGCCACTGATCCCCGAATTATCGGCCTTGTCGTCATCCCGATCCTGGTCTTCGGCGGGCTGATGCTGCTCGGCATCCGCGATCTCGTCCAGAAGGACCATGCGGTTCTGAGAAACTACCCGATCTCGGCGCATCTCAGATTCCTGCTCGAGGAAGTTCGCCCGGAAATGCGGCAGTATTTCTTCGAGAGTGAGAAGGACGGCATGCCGTTCAGCCGCGACACCCGCTCCGTGGTCTATCAGCGCGCCAAGATGCAGCTCGACAAGAGGCCGTTCGGCACACAGGAGAATGTGTATGGCGGCGGCTATGAGTGGATGGAGCATTCGGTGGTGCCGAAGCCGCACGCCACCGAGGCGTTCCGCATCACCATCGGCGGACCGGACTGCACCAAGCCCTATTCGGCGTCGGTCCTCAACATTTCCGCGATGAGCTTTGGCTCTCTGAGCGCCAACGCGATCCGCGCGCTCAATGCCGGGGCAAAGAAGGGAGGCTTTGCGCATGATACCGGCGAGGGCGGAGTCAGCCCTTATCATGTGGAAAATGGCGGCGACCTGATCTGGGAAATCGGCTCTGGATATTTCGGCTGCCGCAATCCGGACGGCTCATTCAGCCCGGAGACATTTGCCCGTGTTGCGGCCAGCGATCAGATCAAGATGGTCGAGCTGAAAGTCAGCCAGGGCGCTAAGCCTGGACATGGCGGCGTGCTGCCCGCGGCGAAAATCTCCGAGGAGATCTCGCTGATCCGCGGCGTGCGCATGGGCGAGGACTGCATCTCGCCGGCGGGGCATTCAGCCTTCTCGACGCCGCTCGAAATGATGGCTTTCATCGGCGAGATGCGGCGTCTTGCCGGCGGAAAGCCTACGGGGTTCAAGCTCTGCATCGGCCATCGCTGGGAGTTTCTGGCGATCTGCAAGGCCATGCTCGAGACCGGAGTCTATCCGGACTTCATCGTGATCGACGGCAGCGAGGGCGGCACCGGTGCGGCGCCGCTGGAGTTCATGGATCACCTCGGCCTGCCGATGCGCGAGGGCGTGAACTTCGCCCACAATGCGCTGATCGGCATCAATGCGCGGGACCGGATCCGGATTGGCGTATCGGGAAAGATCGCGACCGCGTTCGATGTCGCACGGGCCATGGCGCTCGGCGCCGACTGGTGCAATTCGGCGCGCGGCTTCATGTTCGCACTCGGCTGCATTCAATCGCTGAGCTGCCATACTGATCGCTGCCCGACCGGCGTCGCGACCCAGGATCCGACCCGCAACCGGGCGCTGGTGGTGCCGCACAAGCTCGAGCGGGTCGCCAACTATCACGCCGCGACGCTTCAGTCCCTGGCCGAACTGATCGCGGCGGCCGGGCTCAGCCATCCGCAGGAGCTTCGTCCGGTACATTTCTCGCATCGGCTCGATGCGACCCGCGTGACGTCGTTCGCGCAGCTTTATCCGGAGCTGCGTCCTGGCGAACTGCTCGAAGGGACCGACGATCCGCGTTTCCGCGGCGCCTGGAGGATGGCGCGTACCGACGCGTTCACGCCTGTATGCTAGAGCGCGATGACTTTAGAACTCGCCGCGCAAGCGCCCGGAGAATACCGAGACCGGGCCACGGTCCGCATTGTAGGCCGGGTTGACGATCAACTGATAATCCGCCGTCAGCGAAAGCTGCTTGTTGAGTGCGAACAGGTAATAGGCTTCCAGAATCTGCTCGTTGCGATAGTTCAGGGCACCATCGCCGATCAGAACGCCCATGCCGCCGGCGGCGATGAAGTCGCGATGGTCGCGTGACAGCGCGTTGATGGCGCCGCCGATTCCGACGACGTCGTCAGGGCGGCTCCAGCGGGTGCCTTTGATGGATGCTCCGAACGACAGGCTGGCATCGATATCGGTAAAGGACATGATCTCGGATTTGCCGTCGTTCCAGCTCCAGCGTGCGAACAGACCGACGTCGTCGCTTACGGCCTGCTCGACATTGATGACATAGCCATACTTCGTGCGGCCGGTGCGTGTTTGTGCGATGTCGAGATTGAGCGCCGCATCGGTCAGCGCTTCCCGATAGCTGCCGGCATAGGCGTTGTTGAGCCAACCGATGGTGCGCAGCTTGCCGGGCTGCGAGAACAGCGAGTAGCGCGTCTCAAGCTCGACGACATATTGGCCGCGGCGGAATATCCGCATGTCGAACTCATTGGAGTTCGGTTCGGAATCGGTGAGGAAATATCCGGCCCGCAGCGCCCAGGACTTCTGGTTCAGCTCGGCCGTCGCGCCATAGGTCAGGCCGAGCTTGTCGGCAGCGTAGTCGAAAGCGCCCGGCGCCCACAGAGCCCAGTTCATGAAATCGCGGCGTGCATCTTTCGCATAGGCATTGCCGTCGAACACGTCGGTGACGGCGAAGCGGCCGACCTGGAAGGTCAGGCGGGAAATGTCGGCTTTGCCGGCAAGCTGCATCGGGTCGCTGGCGAGGGTTTCCTGTTCGCCTCCCAGCCCGAAGGTCTGCCGGATGAACAGGCGCGAGGTGTGATAGTGCGGATATGGAAAATTCGATTTCTGTGCTTCGCCGCTCGGGAAGCCGGCGACGCCCACGGTGTCGCTGAGGCCGAAGCCCTGGAGCAATTCGGGATTATAGTAGATCTCACCGCCGTCCCAGAGCCGCGCATTGAGATAAAGGCTGTTGCTCCAGGTCGATTTCAACTGCGCCGACGGGCTGAGGCTGTTCAATCCCGAATAGAGCGCGGGAAATGACGGATAGCCCTGCGCCAGGTAGGTGGTCGCCCCATGAATCTCCCAGCGGTCCGATTCCGGCTCGACCCAGCGCGTTGCCGGCGAGAACTCGCCGGTCGCACTGCCGATCTTGCGGTTGAGGCCGATCCGAACGGTGTGCAGGTCGGCCGTGGACGTGTAGCGGTCGCCGGACCCAAAGGTGACGTCGGCGTTGCCCAGGTGGCTGTAGAGATATTCGAGCCGCGCCGACCAGTTCGGCGTGACGGCATATTCCAGGCCGGCTCCGGCAGCCCAGCCGCTCCGCGTGTAGAAATGCTTGTCCGGCTCGCCGGTCGGCAGGGTTCGTATGATACGGCTGTCGCTCCAGGCAAAGCCGCCTGTGACATAGCTGAGCCAGGGTCCGCTGGCATAGCCGATGCGGCCCCGCACCGTGCTCATGAAATCGAGCGAGTCGGTGACGGGAGCGGGGGCGCCGGTCAGGTCGGTGATGACCGAATTCGACCCGATCGAATTGGGAAAGGAAACATCGGCTTCGATTCCGAACAGCAGTCCTTGCGGCAGCATCCAGTTGTAGCCGGCCTGTACGCCGCCGGTCAGGCCGCCGAACATCCGGTGGGCGAAAGCCGGACCCAGGGTGGAATCCGATTGGCCTCGGCCGAAGCCGACATGGGCGCCCAGGTAGAAGCCGGCCCAATCACGTGCGGCTGCTATCGGTGCCTTCAATGGCGGTGTGACAGGCAGGTCCGTGGCCTTCGCCACGTGGACGTGGGTGCAGACTCCGAGGCCGATGCCGAGCGCAAGCCGGGCAGCGAGTCCGTCCGGCAGCAGACGCGGCGGTCCCCCGGAATGCCTGCTCCCCGGAAGGCGAGTCTGAAATGGCCTAAGTAATTGTATCAACGCGTTTTTCCAGATTCGACATCTGCATCCAGGGCCAGCTATAGGCCGTTCATAACCAAGGTGCGAGTTTTAATCGCGCGCGCAATCTCCTTCTATCGCCATGGCTTGAAAACGGTTCGCGGTGTCCCTGCCATGGCTATGTGACAACCGTGTAACGCCCGATGCCATGCGAGTGTTTTCCGCGACGGCAGTGTTGTCGCCGGCAGGCCCATGCAAGCATCGGACAAATAACCTGAAAGAAATGGGAGGACCGAACGGGCGGATGTCAGAGCATCCTTGCGATTATTGGTCCGGGGG
>Ga0180217_1001010_pt1 | contig 34639 bp, 30 predicted proteins | sample eDN3rd37CBELigOP_FD_128521 | JGI IMG/M metagenome (GOLD analysis project Ga0180217, IMG submission 128521) | Enriched Organic Plus compost microbial communities from Emeryville, California, USA - eDNA 3rd pass 37_C BE-Lig OP (version 2) (version 2) ... | reverse complement strand
CGGGGTTGATGCGATAGAAGGCGGCGAGCTCATTGGTCGACGGTGCCTTCGCCTCTTCAGGCAGGCTCCCGTCGACAATCGAGTCCTCGACGCTCTCTGCGATCTGCAGGAAGAGCGCCCGGCCCTCTTCGATCATCCCGACCTCCGCTTGGTGGGTTACTTACTTGACTAACTAACCATGCAACAGACGCGGCCTGTGTGTCAAGCGGATGCCATGAAGTACGTCCGCGCGCGGCAGTGCGCGCTGCGACGAACGAGCGGTGTCGCCGCGGCGCGAGGGGTGCCCGCGCTCAGCGCGGGTCGGTCTCGGCTTCGGGCTGCGGGCCCTCGAGTTCGAGGGCGACCTTCTTCTCGAGCACGACGATCGCCTCATCAGACACGGCGATGAGTCCGTCGAGCTCCCGCCGGGCCCTCTTGTACGCCGACTGCCGCTCGGCCGGCGTCGCGGCCGTATCGACAGCGACGGTGAGCAGCTGCTTCGCCTTCTGCAGCCGCTTGCGCTCGGCATCCGTGAACCCGGAGTCGGACTGGCGGCGCGCGTCGCGTTCGGCGAGGTCGAAGGCCACCTCGTAGTCGGTGACGGCCGAGCGATACTCCGCGACCTGCTCGGCGGTGACCTTGGCGGTGGCGGACGTCGGGCGCAGACCGTCGGCGACGCGCTTCGCCTTCAGGAACGCGGCAGTGAGCGGCTGACGGCCGTCGCTCATAGCCGGGAAGTCGATGATCTTGGCGACGTCGAGTTCGTACTCCAGCCACCGGTGAGTGACCGCGTCGTGCGCGGCGAAGAGCTTCTCGAGCTGGTCGGGCAGCGGCTGGGGCCGTGTGATGGGCTTCGGTTCCGACACCGTCGCCACGGGGGCGGTGCGGGCGAGGGCCTCGGCCGCCTTCAGCTCGCTCTTGGCGCGCAACACCTCAAGCCGACGCTCGTGGCGGCGGCGAGCGCTGCGTTCGATGGCGCTTCCGATGCCGCCGATCGCGGGGATGAGCGGGAAGACGATCCACCAGTAGTGGCCGAGGAACTCGAAGAAGTTCACCGTGCCCATGGTAGTGCGGCCCCCGACCGCCAGCGGGGACGCCGCGTGCAGGCTTCAGCCGCGGCGCGGGACCGGCCACGCCGGCGGCGTGTCTCCGCCGCGCGGGGGTGACTCCGGGGCGGGCGCCTCGGACGCGCGTGGCGGATCCGATGGCTCCGTTTTGCGCGACGTGTCGGTCGAGAAGGATGTCGCGGCGCTGCGCGCCTGCTCGAAAGCCGCTGCGGCCGCTTCGGTGGCGCGGCTGAGCGACTCCGCTGATCGTGCGATGACGTTCTGCGCCACGACCGTCCAGGGGGCGGATGCCGTGGACGCCGGCGCCGGTCCGGGCAGGTCGCGCGGTGCAGTGCCGGCGGCACGCGCGATGCGCCAGGCATCCGCTTCGGCGTCGTCGAACGCACGCTCCACACGGTCGACGGCCGCGCGGTAGGCGGCGAACTCCGCGGCTGTCACACGCGGACCCTTCGGGCGAAGCCGAAGCGCCTCAGACTGCAGTGTCAGGTAGGCGGCGGTCGACGGGTGGCTGCCGTCGCTCAGGGTCGGGAAGGCGATCGCCTTCGCGGCATCCGTCTCATACGACATCCACCGCGCGGTGACCGCTTCGTGCTGCGCGATGAGCTTCGCGAGGGGCAGCTGCTCGGGCGGGGTCGAGGAGGCAGGGAGCGCGGCTCGCGTCGCCGACACGCGTGCGCGGGCTGCCCGGAGCGACGCGGACGCCGCCTTGACGTCATGCTGAGCCTGCTGCACGCGCTGACGCGCAGTGGCCACATCGGCCGCCGAAGCGCGGGAAGCCGCGCGCTCCGCCTGAACCCGGGCGAGCTCGGCTCGCGCGATCTTCGCCGCGACGCGAGCGCCGGCGAGGTCCTGCCTGGCGGTGCGCACATCAAGCCGCGCGGCGTCATACGCGACGCGACGGGCGCGCTGGCGGCGTCCGCCGCGCACCCCAAGCCAGCCGACAGCTCCGGTGCCGATCACGGTCGGACCGACCCACCAGAACTCGGCGATCGCCGTCCACACGACCGGGTCCATGGCTCCATGCTAACCAGCGTGACCGACGCGCGTCCGGGCCCGCAAGAGACTCGAAGGCTGCTCAGAGGTGGGCGAGTCGCGCTTTCGCAATGTCACCACAGCGGACAGTATGTACTCGCATGAATGCAGTGATGCATTTTTGTCGAGCTAGCTAATCCGCCTAGCTCAGCCGAACAGCAGCGCGAGCACGGTCGAGCCGCCGCCGACGAGGATGAGCGAAACGATCGCCACCCATGCGACGATGCGCACTCGACGGCTGCGGGTGGCGTTGAGGTCGCCGTATTCCGGGTCGTCGGTCATGGTCTCTCCTGGTCGAGTGTCAGGCGGTGGGCTCGGCGATGATGTCGCCGAACACGGCCGGGAGTGTGGCACGCGAGGTGTCGCGCAGCTCGGACACCGAGACGGTGAACACATCCTGCACTTCGAGCGTCGCCTCCTGGTCGGGGGCGGCGTCGGTCACGCCGATGCGGAGCACCGGGTAACCGCGGCCCTCGCACAGGCCACGGAACTTCACGTCCTCTTCGCGAGGCACCGACACGATCACGCGGCCGGTCGACTCGCTGAACAGCGCCGTCGCGGCATCCACACCGTCGCGCTCCATGATCTCGCGCAGCCACACGCGTGCGCCCACGCCGAAGCGCATGACGCACTCCGCGAGCGCCTGAGCGAGGCCGCCCTCCGACAGGTCGTGTGCACTCGAGACCAGCTCCTGCTGTGACGCGGCGTGGATGAGCTCGGCGAGCTTCTTCTCCTGTGCCAGGTCGACAGCCGGCGGGCGCCCGCCGAGGTGGCCGTGGATCTCACCGGCCCACGCCGAACCGCTGAGCTCGGTGGCGGTGACGCCCAGCAGGTAGATGTTCTCGCCGGCATCCTGCCAGCCCGACGGGATGCGGCGGGCGACGTCGTCGATGATGCCGAGCACACCCACGACGGGTGTCGGGAAGATCGGCTGGTCGCCGGTCTGGTTGTAGAAGCTGACGTTGCCGCCCGTGACGGGAACGCCGAGCTCGAAGCAGGCGTCGGCGAGGCCGTCGACGGCCTGCCCGAACTGCCACATGACCTCGGGGTTCTCGGGGCTGCCGAAGTTGAGGCAGTCGGTCACTGCGGTCGGCACGGCACCCGTGACGGCGACGTTGCGGTACGCCTCGGCGAGCGCGAGCTGTGCGCCGGCGTAGGGGTCGAGCTGGCAGAAGCGACCGTTGCAGTCGGTGGCGATCGCGAAGCCGAGGCCCGACTCCTCGTCGACGCGGATCATTCCCGCGTCATCGGGGAAGCTGAGCGCCGTGTTGCCCATGACGTAGTAGTCGTACTGGTTGGTGATCCACGACGTGTCGGCCAGGTTGGGGCTGCCGAGCAGCTGCAGGAACTGGGCGCGCAGCGTCTCGGGGTCGTCGGTGCGGGGCAGGGCGGATGCCGAGTCGTCGCGCAGCGCGTCGATCCACGTGGGGTAGGCGACGGGACGCTCGTAGACGGGGCCGTCGACGGCGACCGTCGAGGGGTCGACGTCGACGATCTTCTCGCCGTGCCAGAAGATCTGGAGGCGTCCGTCGCCGGTGACCTCGCCGAGCACGCTGGTCTCGACCTGCCACTTGTCGACGACGGCCATGAAGGCGTCGAGCTTCTCGGGAGCGACGATCGCCATCATGCGCTCCTGGCTCTCGCTCATGAGGATCTCCTCGGGCGTGAGCGACGGGTCGCGCAGCAGCACGTTCTCCAGGTCGACGCGCATGCCCGAGCCGCCGTTGGCGGCGAGCTCGCTCGTGGCGCACGAGATGCCGGCGGCACCGAGGTCCTGGATGGCCTCCACCAACTCGTTCTTGTAGAGCTCCAGGCAGCACTCGATGAGCACCTTCTCGGCGAACGGGTCGCCCACCTGCACGGCGGGGCGCTTGGTGGGGCCGCCGTCGGCGAAGGTGTCGGATGCCAGGATGCTCGCGCCGCCGATGCCGTCGCCGCCGGTGCGAGCTCCGAAGAGCACGACCTTGTTGCCGGCGCCCGACGCGTTCGCGAGCTTGAGGTCTTCGTGGCGCAGCACGCCGACGGCGAGCGCGTTGACGAGGGGGTTGCCCTGGTAGACCGCGTCGAACACCGTCTCGCCGCCGATGTTCGGAAGGCCGAGGCAGTTGCCGTAGAAGGAGATGCCGCTGACGACGCCGTGCACGACGCGGGCGGTGTCGGGGTTGTCGATGGCGCCGAAGCGCAGCTGATCCATGACGGCCACGGGTCGCGCGCCCATCGAGATGATGTCGCGGACGATGCCGCCGACGCCGGTCGCGGCGCCCTGGAACGGCTCGATGTAGCTGGGGTGGTTGTGCGACTCGACCTTGAACGTGACGGCCCAGCCCTCGCCGACGTCGACGACGCCCGCGTTCTGGCCCATGCCGACCATGAGGCGCTCGCGCATCTCGTCAGACACCTTCTGGCCGAAACGGCGCAGGTACACCTTCGACGATTTGTAGGAGCAGTGCTCGCTCCACATCACGGAGTACATCGCCAACTCACCGCTGGTGGGACGACGGCCGAGGATCTCGCGGATGCGCTCGTACTCGTCGGGTTTCAGGCCCAACGCGGCATACGGCTGTTCGCGGTCCGGCGTGGCAGCGGCGTTCTCGACGGTGTCTGCGACGGGGGAGGTGACGGGGGTGCTCACGCGGCTGAACTCCAAGACTCGGGTGCCGGCGGGGGATCGCCCTCCAGTCTAGTTGTCGCGCGCTCCGTCGTTGTCGTGCTCCGCGGTGCTGTGCACCTCGTCATCGGGGTAGTCGATGACGCCGATGCCGACGGCCTCGTGGCTGGGCTCGGGCTCCTGTCGGGACGGCGCCTTGGGCTCTTCGCCGGGCGACTTCTCGGTGCTCGGCTCCTCGAGCTCGTCGTTGGACGGCAGCTCCTCCTCCTGGCTGGGCGGGTCTGCCGGAGCCTCGTCGATCGCCGACTCCTCCGTGGCCCCCTCCTTGGGGGCGGCAGGCTCGTCCGGCACCTCCTCGGTGGGCGTCTGGGCCGACATCTCCTCCGACGGGGTCTGCTCGCCCTGACCCTGCTGCTCCGCGCCCTCCGTCTGCCCGGTCTCGCCCTGCGCCTGCCCGGTTTCACCCTGCGTCTGCTCGTCCGACATGGCTGCTCCTCTCTTGTCACCCCAGCCTCTCGCTCGAGCACCGCCGCGCAAACGGGCTTGACAGGGCGTGCCCGTGCCTCCCGCCCGGCCGGATGTCGAATATCTCGCGTAGTTTCAAATCATGACCAGAGCGGCCCTCGAACAGCGACTGCGTGAGATCGACGCGCTGCTGGCGCGCCTGGATGCCGACGAGGCATCGCTGCGCACCGACCGCGCCGACGCGACCGCAGACGACGAGCACGATCCCGAAGGCTCGACCCTGTCGGGCGAATGGCAACGGGTCGACGCCCTGCGCCGGGCACGGCTCGACGAGCGCGCGGAGGTCGAGGAGGCGATCCGACGGATGGATGCCGGAACCTACGGCGTCTGCGTGCGCTGCGGCGACCCCATTCCGCCCGCTCGGCTCGAGGCGCGTCCCATGGCGACGATGTGCGTGGCCTGCGCGTCCCAGACCTGATCCATATCGAGACGGATGCCCGCGACGCGGCGAGATGCCGCAGACGGTGGTCGCGCGATGTTCCTAGTCGCGGCTCGCGGTCAGATCGTGTCCCGTGATGGAGCGCAGCAGAGACGCCGGCTCCGCGTCGAGAGCCTCGCCGAACCATGCGATGTGCAGGTCCGGACGCACGAGCACGAACGATGCGCCGTAGACCTCACGGGCCGCGTCGCTGTCGATCTGTTCGACGTGGAGAGGGACTCCCGCTTCGGCGAAGGCCGCGCGGAACGCGTCGGCGACATCGGCGGCCTCACGCAGGCAGAGCAGCGAGAAGGCATTCAGGGGCAGCACGTCCTGAACGGCGACCGCGCCCGCCTCCAGCCACACGTGCGGGAGCCGCACGCCGATGCGCATACCCGGTCGATAGCGGCGATCGACGCCCGACGCGGCATCCGCTTCGTCCGGATGCGAGCCCGGGAGAATGGGGCTGTCGGAGTACCGATATCCCATCTCGACGCCTTCCATGTAGCCGGCCTTCGCTTCGAGACTGTCGATGAGGGCAGCGAGGTCGGCGCGGACTGCGGGGTCCTGCGCCGTCGCGGGGTCGACCTCGCGGCGCCAGCTCTCGCGCGCCTCGAAGCGCGTCACGGAGTAGTCGACGTTGATCGCGGCGATCGGACGGCGTTCGCTGTCGTACGACGGGAGGAGCGCCGGTCCACCCCATCCTTCGAGCACGCCCTGCAGCTTCCAGGCGAGATCGATCGCCTCGCCCACGCCCGTGTTCATCCCCAGTCCGGCCGTCGGCGGCATGAGGTGCGCGGAATCCCCAGCGAGCCACACGCGTCCCGAGCCGTAGGAGTCTGCGACCATGCCGCGCATCGTCCATGGCGCCGAGAAGATCACTTCGTAGTCGATGGGGCGTCCGACGATCGCCTCGAACCTCTCGCCCATCTCGTCGGGAGATTCGAGCATCGTGTGGAGGGTGAAGTGACGAGTCGAGTCCTGCACGATCAGGAACGACGAGTGACCGTCGAGGAAGTGGTAGTGACGCCCCTTGTGCGGCAGCTGCTCATAGAGGTCGTCCGCGCGGATGAGGCCCTGGTGGAGGTCCAGCAGCTGGCTGCGTCCCGTGAGCTTCGCACCCAGCGCCTTGCGCACCAGGCTGCTGGCGCCGTCCGCACCGACCATGTACTCCGCCGACACCGTCGCGTCCGACCCGTCGGGCATCCGGATCTGGGCCTCGACGTGTGAGTCGTCCTGCGTGAACGAGAGAAGCTCGGCGCCGAACAGGGTGGTCACGGCATCCGCCGACTCGACTTCGGCTCGAAGCAGGGGCTCGATCGTGTACTGCGAGATGACCTGATACGGCTCGACAGGCATGGAGCCGTCGTTGGTCATGGCCGTGCGCTCCTTGAGTGACGCGACCGACCCCTGCGGGATGTCGACGAGCGGCTCGGAGAACAGCGTGTCCGTCACGAAGACGTTCATGGGGAGATGCTGGGGCAGGCCTGCCGCACGCACCTTCTCGACGATGCCGAGCCGACGGAAGTGCTCCATCGTCCTCGGGTTGACACGCTCCATCTTCGGGAACTGGCCCACGTCGACACGCTTCTCGACGAGCACGCTCGAGATGCCTCGCTGGGCGAGGTCGAGCGCGAGCGTCAGGCCGACGGGCCCGGCGCCCACGATGAGGACGGGCGTGGTGATGGTGCTGGTCGACATCCGGTGTGTGTCCCTTCGTTCTCGTTCCAGGATGTCGGGCGTCAGGAGCCGGTGGTCGACACGGAGGGAACGGCTTTCTGCTTTTCTGTGAAGTTCGATGCGACCGCGGGCCGCACGGCTTTGGGGGTGACGCCGAAGGCCGACTGGAACGCCCTCGTGAACGCCGCGGCGCTCGCGAAGCCGTGCGCATTCGCGATGGCGGCGATGCTGCACCAGCGCCTGCCCGGGTCCTGCAGAGCGATCCGCGCCTCCTCCAGTCGCCGTTCCCGAAGCAGCTCCGCCACCGTCGCCGGTTCATCCGCGAACACCGCGTGCAGGTGACGTCTCGAGATGTGGAACGCGTCGGCGATCGTCGACGACGTGCACAGCGGGTCTGCGAAGTGCTGATCGATGTACTCGTGCACGAGGAATCGGAGTCGCCGTCTCCGGAACTCCTTCTCCGTCATCTCGACGCCGAGCGCATCGATGATGGTCGCCGCGACGAGATCGATGATCGCCTGCGACACCCGCACGCCCGCATCATCGTGCACGGCGTCGAGACGCTCCCCGATGTCCGCGAGGAACCGCCCGACGGCCGCGCCGAGCCCGCTGTCGGCGGTCACCTTGCGCGCAGTGATCGCGCGGATCGCTTCGAGCGGCAGGCCCACGCGAGCGCGGGGCAGCATCAGCACGAACGAGCCGTACCGCCCCGGGAAGTCGCGCGTGTACCGCGCCGAGGTGTCGTACAGCACGAAGTCCCCAGGGTGCAGCTCTGCGTGCCGGCCGTGCTGTGAGATCGTGCTCGTGCCGTGCCGCTGCAAGGAGATGTTGAGATACGGCACCTCTCCCTGGGCGGCACGACCTCCCGACCGCCGAAGGAGGTGAGGACCGGCGTCGAGGACCGCGAGCGTGATGTCGCCGAACCGCCGCGACCGGATCCGGCCGTCGAATCCTGGTGCCCCGTCCGGGATCATGTGCAGCGTCAGCAGGTGCGACGCGATCAGTCGCTGCCACTCCTCGAGCGAATCTGTCGTGACGTCGACGAGGGGCGCGCGCGGTGCGCGATCCATGGAACGGCCTACTCCACCGCCTGCGCGCGACCGCGGGGGTTCGATCCGTAGTGCGCGCGGTATGCCCGCGAGAACGACGTGGCGTTCGCATACCCGCACTGGCTGGCCACCTGCGCGACCGTGAGGTGAGCGTTGTTCTCGTCGTTCAGCAGGCGGTACGCCACGCGCAGCCGCTCGAGTCGCAGCAGCTCGGCCACGGTCGTGCCCTCGTCGCGGAACAGGTTGTGCAGATGGCGCGCCGAGACGAAGAAGTTCGCGGCGATCGATTCGGTCGTCAGCAGCGGATCGTGGTACTGCGCCTCGATGTACGCACGGACGGCGCTCCGCAGCCGTCGGCGCTGGAGCTCCCGCGAGTCGACGATGAGATCGAGGTCCTGCATGAGCGTCGCCGCGACGACGTCGACCACCGACTGTGCCGTGCGTGCTCCGGCAGCGCCGCTGAACTCGTGCAGATGACTGGACACCCCTGTGAGGAACTGAGACACGACCGACCCGAAGCCATGGCTTCCATCCACCTTCACCGCACTGAGCTGCGCGGCGCTCGTCGCCGGAATCGCGATCGCCGCCATCGGAATCACGATGAAGAACGTCTCGCTCGGCTCCGGGAACGTCCGTCGGTACGGCGCGAGAAGGTTGAAGATCACGAAGTCGCCGGGGTTGAGCCGCGCCGTCCGCCCGTGCTGCTCGAGGAAGCTGTGCCCTCGGATCTGGAGCGACACGGCGATCTGCGGTGTGGCATCCTCGGACGGCGCGGGGTCGCGGATGACGGTGTGCGGCTGATCCGTGCTCAGATGCACGAGCGCGGTCGAGCCGAACTGCCGCGAGCTGACGATCCCCGTGAAGGTGGCCTCGTCGTCGACCATCGTGAGACTGCCCGCGACGCTCGAGACGAGTCGCTGCCACTCATCAAGAGAAGAGACGTGCGTCTCCACGAGGTTGCTTGCCTGCGGCCGCATCATTGCTCCCGGGGTGAACTCACAGTTCGTACGTCGGCGATTCGTTCAGCCAGGCGTTCATCCGAGCGTAGAACTCCGCCATCAGATCCGGCCGGTCATCGCCCAGCAGGTCGTCGGGAACGTCGTAGCCGCGGAGGGTCATCGCCCACGCCCAGATGCGGTACGAGGGGCGCAGGTGCTCGACGTCCTCCCACTTGAGCGGAATCGGCGTGCCCGGGACCACCGGCTGGATCGAGTCCTTCTGATAGATGGCCTCGAACGACAGGAACTTCCACCCCTGGGGAGTGCGCACCGCCTGCGAGAAGAAGCGGCAGTGCTGCGTCATGTCGACCTCGATGCCCTCGATGGTCGAGCGGTTCTGGATCTGCGCGTAGCTCTCCGTGATGGCGCGGTCGCCGTTCACCTTCGCGTAGATGGGCCAGATGGGGTGCTTGCTGTGGCGACCCTTCTCCGCCATGTCCTTCGACATGGCCGAGAACTCGGCGCCAGTGCCACGGAACCACGTCGTGCGCACATACGACTCGGGCAGGTAGTGCTCGGTGAGGCCGTCCCAGTCGCCGCTGTCGCGCGCGAAGCGCTCGCTGCGGATGAGCTCGAACAGTCGGAACTGGTCGATCTCGGCCTGAGTGAGGGTGGTCTCGGCGAGTTCGGTCATGGGGTGTGTCCTTCCTTATTGCTTCTCTTGCTCTTGCCTCTGCTGCTGCGCTTACCGCACAGTCGGCAGCGATCCTGTACGTGCGCCGCGCTTGGCCTGCTGCACGAGTTCGTAGATCCGGGCGCGGTATTCGCCGAACTCGGGAAGCATTCGCGTCTCGAGCTGCGACCGCTGCTCGGGCAGCTCGATGGGAATGTCCGCGAGCACCTCGGTCGGTCGGTCACTGAGCACCAGCACGCGCTGGCTGAGGTAGATCGACGACTCGATGTCGTGCGTCACGAACAGCACCGTCACTCCGAGTCGCTTCCACAGCTCGCGCACGAGGTCTTCGAGGTCGGCGCGGGTCTGGGCGTCGACCGCTGCGAACGGCTCGTCCATGAGGAGCAGGCGCGGCTCGTACGCGACGGCACGAGCGATCGCCACGCGCTGCTGCATGCCGCCCGAGAGCTGCCACGGGTAGGAGTTCGCGTTAGCCGACAGCCCCACGGCCTCGAGGGCATCGGCGACGAGACGCTCGCGCTCGGCCTTCGGCACGCCCTTCTCGATGAGCGGCTGCGCGACGTTCCGTCCGACGGTCATCCACGGGAACAGGCTGCGGCCGTATTCCTGGAACACGACGGCCATGTCGGCCGGCGGCTGCGTGATCACGCGGTCCTCGAAGCGGATCTGGCCCGACGACGGCGGGAGCAGGCCGGCGATCGAGCGCAGCAGCGTTGTCTTGCCGGCGCCGGACGGTCCGACGATGCAGGCGAACTCGCCGGGTGCGAGCTGGAAGTCGAGGTTGTGGATGACCTCCGTGACGCCCTTGGGGGTCGAGTACGCCTTACGCAGGTGCTCGACGCTGAGCAGGATTTCGGACATTGTTTAGCCTCCGAGGTCGGTGTTTGCCTTGAAGCCCTGGTACCAGGCGAGCGCGCGACGTTCGACCAGGATGAAGATGCGGGACAGTGCGAAGCCGAGGACGCCGAGCAGGATCACGCCCGACCACATCTCGGGGATCGAGTACTGGTGCTGGAACTGCACGATCTGGAATCCGATGCCGTTCGACGCGGCGAACATCTCGCTGATGACCATCATGATGATCGCGATCGCGAGGGCCTGTCGGGCTCCCGTGAAGATCTGCGGGCTGGCACCGGGGAGCACGAGATGGAACAGGCGCCCCGTCTTCCGGTACCGGTACGTGCGAGCGGTGTCGCTGAGCACCTCGTCGATGCCGCGCACGCCCTCGATCGTGTTGAGGAGGATCGGCCACACGCAGCCGACGATGATCACGACGACACGCATCGTGTCGCCGATGCCGAGGAACAGCATGATGACCGGCACCATCGCGGTCGGCGGCGTGGCGCGCATGAACTCGAGGATCGCCTCGGTGAGCCCGCGCGCGATCCGTGACAGTCCGAGCAGGATCCCGAGCAGCACCCCGATCACGACAGCCGCGAAGTAGGCGATCGCCAGACGACCGAGCGACGGGAACACGTGCGCCGAGATCCGCGCGAAGTCCCACGTCACCGGGAACTCGGCGAGGATGTCGGGCAGCGGCGGGAAGAAGAAGGAAGGGTTGAGCGTCGAGGCGATCCACCATGCCGCCAGCAGCAGGGCCGGCAGGACGATCAGATAGGCGAGGCTCTTGAGAGCGCGGATCATGACGCCTCCTTGCGGATCGAGGGATGCCAGAACAGCAGCCCTCGCTCGACCAGTCGCGCGACCAGGTTGACCAGCACACCGAGCGCGCCTGCCACGAAGACGAGCGCGTACATCGACGGGACGGCACCCGAGGTCTGCGCGACCGCCAGCAGGTTGCCGACGCCCGGGGTGCCGATGATCAGCTCACCCGTGATCGTGAGGATGATCGCGATGGACGCCGCGAGCCGGAAGCCCGTCACGGCGTAGGGAAGCACCGTCGGGAAGACGAGACGACCGGCGACGCTGCGGATCCGGAACCGGTAGACACGTGTCGTGTCGCGAGCGACCGGGTCGACGTCGCGCATGCCCTGCACGACCTGGACGAACATCTGCCAGAAGGCCGCGTACACGACCAGCAGCAGGGTCGACGCCATCGTGGTCCCGTACATCAGGACGGCTACGGGGATGAGGGCGACCGAGGGGATGGGGCGGAGGAACTCCACTGTGGAGGATGTCGCCGCACGGAGGAAGCCGCTTGAGCCGATGATGCTCCCGAAGACCAGCGCTGCGATCACCGAGATGGCGATGCCCGTGAACCACGTCGTCAGTGTCTGACCGAGTGCGATCCAGAAGGCCGCATTCTGCAGGTGGATGAAGAGCGCCGCGGCGATCTCAGAGGTGGGTGGCAGGTACTTCGCGTTCGTGACGCCCACACGCGGCAGGATCTCGAGCAGCGCGAGCACAGCCACGACGCCGATGGTCGAGAGTGCCCACGCGGGCATCCTGAAGGGCGTGGCGCCGCGGCGCGGGCGGGGTGCAGTGGGCACCCCACCCGCGGCGGCGCGCGACGCATCGAGGGTCGCAGTCATGGTCTTGTGGAACTCGTATCAGGGAAGGAGGGCGTTGACGTCGACTGCGGCGTCGACCTGACCGGTCTCGAGCAGGAGGTCGGCGAGCAGCTGGAGCGTCTCGATGTCGACCTCGGTGTCGAACTTGGGCAGCACCGCGTTGGCCTTCACCTCGTCGCTGAGCTCGGTGTATTCGCTCAGGATGGCGCGGACTTCCTCCGGGTTCTCGTTGGCGTAGGCGAAGGCCTTTGCCAGCGCCGCCTGGAGCTTCTCGACGGTCTCGCCGTTCTTCCCGATGTAGTCGGCGGTCGTGAAGTAGGCCGCGACCATGAAGTTGTCCTTCATGTCGGCGAAGTTGGAGAAGATCTCCACCGCGCCGTCCGCCTTGGCCTGGCTGAGGAACGGCTCGCTCATGACGGCGGCGTCGACCTGTCCGGTCTCGAGCGCCGCCGGGGTGTCGGCGGCACCCAGCTCGACGAGGTTGACGGAGATGCCCGCGTGGCTCGACAGGTAGCGAATCGTCAGCGGGAAGATGCCGCCGAGCGATGTCACGGCCACGTTCTTGCCGTCGAGGTCGGCGATCGAAGAGATGTCGCTGCCGTCCGCGGCGACCGTCGCGGCGATGTCGTCGCCCGACTCGCCCGTCGAGTACACGCCGGCTGAGACGGCCTTGAGCGGAAGGCCCTTCTGCGAGGCCGTGAGCAGCGCCGCGACGTTCGAGAAGCCGAAGTCGAGGTCGCCGGAGACGACAGCCGGCACGACCGCGGAGCCGGAGGCCGCCTGGACCAGCTCGAGGTCGATGCCCTCCTCCTCGAAGAAGCCCTTCGACTCACCGAGGTAGATGGCGGCGACGTCGATGTTCGGCAGAACGCCGACCTTAACGTGCTCGAGTTCAGTGGGAGCGCCTGCGTCGCCACTGGTCGAGGGCGTCGAAGCGCCTGAGCAGGCCGTCAACGCGAGCGAAACAGCTGCGAACGCCGCAACGGCAGCCGAGATGCGAGAGAGGTGCAGGGTCATGGTGATCTCTTCCTTGAGGTACATCGAGCGCCGATCCGGGTCGGCGGACACGCTTTCCGTGCTTCATGCTTTCGCATCGACGGCACGCGGAGTCGACTATTTCGGAACAGTCGACCGACCGCGCTGGCACGGTGAAGCCTCTGAGGTCGCGCCGGCAGACCGCTAATCCTGCCCTTCGCGACGACACCAGCGGGGGTTGACAGCGCGGGCTCGACGGCATAACGTACAACCAAATGGTTGTAAATGACGAGCCCCGAGAGCTGACCGACGATGAGATCGACCGCCTGTTCCACGCACTGGCGGCGGCGACCCGTCGCGACATCCTCCGCCGAACCATCGAGGCGGAGCAGTCGGTCTCGGCACTGGCATCGGCCTACGACATGTCGTTCGCCGCAGTCCAGAAGCACGTCGCCGTCCTGGAGGCGGCGCACCTCATCATCAAGCGCGCCGAAGGACGCGAGCGCCTCGTGCGCGCAGATCCGGCGATGATCGCCCGAGCCCGGGCCCTCCTCGCCCGCTACGAAGACCTGTGGCGAGCACGCATCGACAGGCTCGATGCGCTGCTGGCCGACGCGGACGGCTGAACGGTCGCCCGCCCCATCCCTCGGGATCCAGACTCACCGACTCCGAGGAACCGCAAATGCCTGTCACCGACATCACCACCGACTCCGAGAACCTCACGATGACGCTCACGGCCGACTTCGCTGCGCCGGTGTCGCGCCTCTGGTCGGCGTTCACCGACCCGCGCCAGCTCGAGCGCTTCTGGGGCCCTCCGGGCTGGCCGGCGACCTTCACGGAGTTCGACCTCACGGTCGGGGGACGCGCCCGCTATCACATGACCAGTCCGCGGGGCGAGGCGTCGCGCGGCTCGTGGGAGTTCCTGAAGATCGACGCTCCGCACTCGTTCGAGGTGATCGACTCGTTCGTCGAGGCCGACGGCGAGCCGCTCGAGGGATTCCCCTCGATGCGCATGATCTTCGCGTTCGAAGAGACGGATGCCGGTTCGCGGCTGACCAACACGACGTTCTTCACGTCGCTCGAGGCACTCGAGCAGGTCGTGGCGATGGGCGCCGTCGAGGGCTCGCGCATGGCGATGGATCAGCTCGACGCCGTGCTGCAGGACCTGCGCGAGTACGCGCTCGGCAAGGGGACCCGCACCGAGCTCCTCGACGACCAGCACGTGCGCATCACGCGTCTCATCGACGGTCCGCGCGACCTCGTGTGGCGGGCTCACCACGATCCGGAGCTGATGAAGCGGTGGCTGCTGGGTCCGGAGGGCTGGCAGATGGTGGAGTGCACCGTCGGCGACACTTACCGCTACGTGTGGCAGCAGGGCGACGACGAGTCGACGCGCTTCGGCTTCGAGGGCGAGACGCTGCTGCGCGAGGAGCCGCAGCGCTCCGTCACCACCGAGAAGATGATCGGCACCGACGGCCCGTCCACGCTGAACGACCTGCAGCTGTATGAAGAGGACGGTGTCACACTCCTCACGCTGCTGATCGAGTACCCCGACAAGGACACGCGCGACGCGATCCTCGCCACCGGCATGACCGAAGGCATGGAGGCGTCCTACGCGCGGCTGGAGCAGACGGTCCTGGTCTGACGCGGCACAGAACGGATGCCGTGCCGGCGGCCGGAGGGGTGGATGCCTCTCCGGCCGCCGTCGTCTCTCCTGGGCGGTCGTTCGCGCAGGTAGGCTCTTCGGGTGCGCCTCGTCATCGCTCGCTGCTCCGTCGATTACACCGGCCGACTGAATGCGCATCTGCCGCTGGCCACCCGCCTGCTCGTCCACAAGGGCGACGGCTCGCTGCTCGTGCACTCCGACGGCGGCTCGTACAAGCCGCTCAACTGGATGAGCCCGCCGTGCACGCTCACGGTCGAGGCGCCCGATGAGGAGTCGGCGTCGGCCGGCGTCGTCGAGCACTGGCGTGTGACGCACGCGAAGACCGGCGACGCCCTCCTCGTGCGCATCTACGAGGTGCTGCACGATTCGACGCACGAGCTCGGGATCGACCCGGGCCTGCAGAAGGACGGTGTCGAGGCCGACCTGCAGCGTCTGCTGGCCGAGCAGGTCGACGTCATCGGCGACGGACTCACGCTCGTGCGCCGCGAGTTCCCCACCGCCATCGGCCCGGTCGATCTTCTCCTTCGCAACCCCGAGGGCGGCACGATCGCCGTCGAAGTCAAGCGCCGCGGCGACATCGACGGCGTCGAGCAGCTCACGCGCTACCTCGAGCTGCTCGGCCGCGATCCGCACCTCGCCCCTGTCACCGGCGTCTTCGCCGCACAGGAGATCAAGCCGCAGGCTCGCGTGCTCGCGACCGACCGCGGCATCCGCTGCGTCACGCTCGACTACGAAGGCATGAAGGGCATCGAGTCGGGTGCACCGCGTCTCTTCTGACTCGGCTGGCGACGTCGGCCGACGTGCCCGCTGACTAGGCTGGCTGCATGACGATCAGATCACCGTGGACGTGCATTCTCTGGGACGTCGACGGTACCGTCGTCGACGCATCGGAGGGCATCCTGCGGCGTCTGACGATCTGCCTGGAGCACTTCGGTCTGCCCGCGCCCAAGCGTGAAGAGCTTGTGCACTGGATCGGCCCGCCCATGTACGAGTCGTTCCAGACGAACGTCGGCATGACGGGCGAGCGTGCGGCCGAAGCCGTGGCCTACTACCGGCAGATCGGCCGCGCCGAGGGCTATGCGAGCGGCGCACGCCTCTATCCCGGCATCGCGGCCGTGATCGGCGATCTCGCCGCGCTCGGGGTTCCGCAGGCGACGGCGAGCTCCAAGCCCGAGAACCAGGTCGAGTTCCTCATGGACCACTTCGACCTCGCCCCGCACCTGCAGGTCATCGTCGGCGCGACGCCCGACGAGAAGACGCGCGCGACCAAGTCGGACGTCATCGGCGAGGCGCTCCGCCAGCTCGAGGAGGGCGGGCACGACACCAGCCGCCCCGTGCTCATCGGCGACCGTCACCATGACATCGACGGTGCCGCCGACTACGGCGTGCCCGTGATCTTCGTGCGCTGGGGATTCAGCTGGCCGCACGAGTCGGAGGGCGCACAGGCCGTCGTCGACGACATCGACCAGCTCCGCAGCCTCCTCTTCATCGAGGACGACGAGTGAACGAGACCCTGGAGGCCGTCCTGCGGTGGGGAGTCCCCGCCGCGATCGTCTTCGGGGTCGCCGCGGTCGCCGTCGCCATCGGCGTCTGGATCATCCGGCGCGCCCGGCGCGGACCGCGTGCACGGGCCGCTGCCGAGGCTGAGCGCACGCAGGCGGGTGTCGCGCTCGTCGCGCTCGACGATGCGGTCGCCGAGCTCGAGCTCGAAGTGGGCCTGTCGGGCGCGCTGTACGACGGCACCGCTCCCCCGACTTTGCGGCGAGCGCGCATGACGGCGCAACATGCGCGGGATGCCGCGTTCGAGCAGCTGCGGGAGCTGACGCCTGACACGCATCCGTCGGTGGTCGCGCGCGTCAGCCGCGGCATCCGCTCTCGCGCCGATGCGGCTGCCGCTGAAATCGCGCGCGCCCGCCGCCAGCACACGGAATGGATGGCGGCGCACCGGTCGGCTCCCGCGCAGGTGGCTGAGGCGAAGGAGCGTGCCGCGGCGCTGCGGGCCGACATGGGCGACGCCGACGCTCTCGTGGCGGAGCTCTCCGCGCGGTTCGACGACGCGGAGGTCGCAGACGCGCGCGACGCCGCGGCGGAGGCGTCGGTCGCGCTGGCCGAAGCCGATGAGCTGCTGGCGGCGGCGGAGACGCTCGCAGCCGACCCGACACGTTCCGCGCTGTCGGCCCTCGCGGAGGCCGAGCGTGCGCTCCGTCGCGGGCAGGGCGCAGCCCGCTCGCTCGAGGAGCAGCACCGCCTGGTCACGGACGCCGCTCGCGCGGTGGCGGATGAGATCGATGCGGCACGCACGGCGCTTCGTCAGGCCGAGGCCCTGCGCGCCGATCTGGAGCCTGCCGACGCGGAGCGGCTGGGCGCAGAGGTGCGCGCGCTGCTGGCGACCCTGGAGTCGATCGAGCCGACGGCATCCCGCCGACCGGCCGAGGCGGTCGCCGCCATCGCACGTCTTCGCGACAGACTCGACCTCGCTGTCGGCGACGCACGCACGGCACAGCAGCGTCTCCGTGGCGCGCGCACGGCGCTGCCGGGAACGCTCGCGGCGGCGCGGGCCGCCATCGGGCGCGCCGAGGCGGCGACGGCGCACGCGGGCGCCGACGCGCGGGTGCGCCTGTCGTCGGCGCAGCATGAACTCGCGGAGGCGCGCTCGGCGCACGACCCGGTCGCCGCTCTCGACGCGGCTCGGCGGGCGCTGCGGCACGCCGAAGACGCGATCGCCCTCGCGGAATACGACCGGCTCACCCGACGCTGATCCGGACCGGAGCCGGCCGGATCAGCGACGGTCAGCTCAGAGGGGGCGGATGTTCTCCGCCTGCAGGCCCTTGGGGCCCTGCGCGATCTCGAACTCGACGCGCTGGTTCTCTTCGAGCGACCGGTAGCCGGTCGCGTCGATCGCGGTGTAGTGCGCGAACACATCGGCACCGCCCTCATCGGGAGCGATGAAGCCGAAGCCCTTCTCGGAGTTGAACCACTTGACGGTGCCGCTGCTGGTCATGGAATGCCTTACCTGGTGCCACTTTTCTCGGCGCAGGATGCACGCCGACGGCTCCCACGCTAGGGGGAGGCGCATGCGGCGCGATAGGGGGATGTCGCGGATGGTGACATAAACGTTGCACGGCGCGTTCGCTGCATGGCGCGTTAACCATTCGACGCCCGGGCGTACACGCAGACAGCGCTCGCCCGGGCGTCGACGGATCCCCCCGGATAGCCACGCGAAGCGTGACAGACGTCACTTTAGTGTCAATTCGCTCATATCGGGAGTGATGCATTCATGGGAATTCGCCGTGAGCCACGGGGCAGACACGGTCCGCGACATTGTGGGCGCGCTCCCACCCGGTCGTAGTCTGAAGCTGTCATGTCTGCGACCCTCTCCCCGATCAAACTCACGCACGGCACGATCCTCAGCGACGAGGTGTACTCGTGCATCGGCGCGGCGATCCTCGACGGCCGATTGCGCCCCGGACAGCGCCTGCGTGACGTCGATCTGGCCGCTGAGCTCGGCATCTCGCGCACCCCCGTTCGCGAAGCCCTGCAGCGGCTGGAACGGCTCGGCCTCGTAGAGGTCGCGGTCGGTCGCTACACCCGCGTCTCGGAGCCGGGGGAGCAGCTGCGGGCTGACACCGCGGTGTTCACCGTCCTCACGCTCGGCAACGCGCTTCGGCTGGCGCTGGCCTCGTGCTGCGACGACCAGCTGCGCGCGATCGTCGCGGCGGCGGATGCCGCGGCCGCCGCCGCTCGGCTGCGCGATGAGCTCGCGCTGTTCGACGCGATGACCAGCCTCTTCAGATTGGTCGTCGAGGCGACCGGCAACGGCATGTTCATCAGCGTCATGCAGGAGACGTCGCTCGTGATCCTGCGGAACCTGCGCGGCTGGTCGGCGTTCGTCGAGGCCCCGCTGCGCCAGCCTGAGGCGTACGAGCGCCTGCGCGACAGCATCGCACGCCGCGACGGCGCCGGCGCGGAGAGCATCGTCCGGTCGCTTCACGGCCTCGCCTGACCCACCCCAGCCCTCCACCCGAAGGAGCACACCAGATGGACATCAGCGGCAAGGTCTTCGTCGTCACCGGCGCAGGCAACGGCATCGCACGCGAGGTGACGCTGCAGCTCCTCGCCCAGGGCGCGCGCGTCGCCGGCGTCGATCTCAACGAAGCAGCGCTCCAGCAGACGGCCGAGCTCGCGAACGCCGGCGAGCGCTTCACGAGGCACACGGTGAACATCGTCGACCGCGCCCAGGTGGCCGCCCTCCCCGAGGCGGTCAAGGCCGAGCACGGTCAGGTCGACGGGCTGATCAACATCGCCGGTGTGATCCAGAAGTTCGTGAAGATCATCGATCTGCCCTACGAGGAGATCGAGAAGGTGATGAACGTCAACTTCTGGGGCACGATCAACACGGTCAAGGCGTTCCTCCCGGAACTCACCTCGCGCCCGGCCGCGTGCATCGTCAACGTGTCGAGCATGGGCGCATACGCCCCGGTTCCCGGCCAGGCCGTCTACGGTGCGTCGAAGGCGGCCGTGCGGCTGCTCACGGAGGCCCTGTACGCCGAGCTCCTCGACACCGACGTCGCCGTCACGTCGGTGTTCCCTGGTGCCATCGCGACGGACATCGCGAAGAACTCCGGCGTCGCGATGGGAGACCCGTCGGCCGAGACCTCGTCGTTCAAGATGACCTCGCCGCAGGATGCCGCCGCCGCGATCATCAGAGCGATCCGCACGGGAGCGTTCCGCATCACGATCGGCAACGACGCCCGCGCGATGGACAGGCTCTCGCGTCTCAGCCCCAAGCTCGCCGCACGCACGATCGCGAAGCAGATGGGGTCACTGCTCGGCTGAGCCCGGCCACGAGCATCGAGATGGTCTCGCCACACGATCACCCCGCCACGATCGCCGCGCCCGTCGAGTACGAGCTGGTCGTCTCGAAGTCGCGATTCATCACCCACGCGCATCCGCTGCGCGACCCGGAGGATGCCGTCGAGATCATCGCCGACATCCGCAGACGGCACTGGGATGCCCGCCACAACTGTCTCGCGCTCGTGACGGGGCTCGACGGCGAGCACTCGCGATCGTCTGACGACGGCGAGCCGTCGGGCACGGCCGGCGCACCGATGCTGGCGGTGCTCCGGCACCGAAGGCTGACCGATCTCGTGGTCGTGGTCACTCGCTACTTCGGGGGGATCAAGCTGGGAGCCGGCGGTCTGGTGCGCGCCTACTCGACGGCGACGTCGGAGGCCCTCGACCTCGCCGTGCTCGTGCGGCGCGAAGTGCTCACCGAGGCGACGCTGACGGTGCCCCACGCGGAGGCCGGCAGGATGGACAACTTCCTCCGAGACTGGGCCGCCGGGCACCATGCGCAGTGGGACGGCGTGACCTACGGCGCGGAGGCGGTGCTCCGGCTGTGGGTGCCGGGCGATCAGCGAGACCGGCTCACGGCGGATGTGGCATCCGTCACCGCAGGCGCCCTCACACCGGTGTTCGGCGGGGAGCGCGTGGTCGACATCGCGCCGCCCGCATGACCGCGGACCACCGCGGTTTTCGCAGGCACGCGGCTCGGCTGTTGCCACCGTCGCGCCCCGCTGACGATACTGCTGATACCCATCCGCACGGGCGGAAGGGATGACACGCCCGCGCTCAGGCGGGTGCCGTCCGTCGAGTGATGGGGAGACGACGCTGACAACGCGTGTGGGACGCAGCAGGCTTCTGCTCCTGCGTGCGCGCGCCCGCGCGGGCCTCCTCGCGAGCGCCGCCGCGACGGTCGCCGTGGCCCTCGCCACGGTGTGCCTCGTGGTCGCGCGGCTCGCTCGTGCCGTCGCCGATGCGGGCGACCCGCCGCCCCCGGGAGTGCCGGCGGCCGAGGTGGCCGCTCAGGTCGAGCGCGGGGCCGCGGCTCTGGCATCCGCAGCTCCTGCGCTCGTGCTGATGGTCGCGATCCTCGCCGCGACCGCGGTCGCCCAGCTAGCCCGGCTCGTGACCGCCGCGCGCGAGCACGAGACGATCACGCTCCGGGCGCGCGGCTTCTCGTCGGCGCAGGCCTGGGTGACGGATGCCGCGGAGGGCGCTCTCGTGACGGTCGCGGGCGCCGTGCTCGGCGTGCCCCTCGCGGCCGTGCTCGCTGCCCCGGCAGGGGCCTCAGCGGTGGACGTCGTCGTGGCGTGGCCGTGGGGGCTGGCGACGGGCGTCGTACTGGCGATCGTCTTCGCCGTCTCGCTGCGTCGCGGGGCGCGCGGGCGTGCCTCCGCCCGCGTCACTCGCGCGACGACGGGAGCGGCGGTGGTGTCGGTGCTGCTGGCATCCGCTCTCGTCGTCTGGCAGCTTCCGCTCGCCCGCGGCACGGGCTTCGACCCCATCGTGGCCGTCGCGCCGGCCGTCGTGCTCATGGCGGGCGCGCTCGTCGCGCTGGCGCTGTTCGGCCTGGCGGCGATCGCCGCGGCGCGTCCGGCGGCCGCGTTGCCGGCGGTGCAGCCGTCGTATCCGGCGCGGCAGGTGGCGCGACGGATCCCCATCTACGCCGTCGCGGTGCTCCTCGTCGCTCTGACCGTCGCCCAGGCGGTGTTCGCGTCGGCCTACAGCGCGACCTGGACGGCGATGACCACCGACTCCGCGGCGGTGCGAGCCGGCGCTGACCTGCGCGTCGACCTGTCGCCGCAGGCCGCGACCCCGGCAGACGTGGGGGCGGCGGGATCGGTGCCGGGAGTGACGGCGAGCGCCCCCGCGCTGCTCGGTGAGGTCGAGATCGGCGACGACGAGGTGAGCCTGGCGGCGGTGCCCGTCTCGAGCCTGGCGGTCGTGAGTGCCGCCGGAGGGCTCGTCGACAGGGCAGCGGTGGAGGCTGCGGCAGAGACGGACGGCACCGTGACCGCCGAACCCGTGCCGCTGGGCGAGGGAGCGAGCGGGCTCCGGGTGTCGGTGCGCATCGCCGCCGACCACGACCGCCCGTCGCAGGTCACGCTCGTCGCGGTGCTGCTCGACGCCGCCGGCACTCCCCTTCGCCTGCGGCTCGAGGGCGAGGCGCGGCCTGATGCCGACGGGTCGCAGGTCCTGACGGCGGAGGCCGCTCTTCCCGACGGGACGACACCATGGCGGCTGCTGGCGATCGGCGTCGGTCGCGTCCGTTCACCCATCTCGGTCGGGATGCAGCTGACGCTGGCCTCGGTCGAGGCGGTGGGCGGCGGCCGACTGGAGGTCGAGGCGGAGGCGACACTCGAGCCCGGCACCGACGACATCGTGCTGTGGCTCGCCGACGGCGGGCAGACGGGCGGCGGCGGATCGGATGCGGCAGCCCTGCCGGTGGCGGTCGTCGCCTCGCGCGACCTGACGGAGCGCCTCGGCATCGCCGAGGGCGGCGCCTTCGAGTTCCGCTATGCGGGCACGGGCCGTCGAGGGAACGCCGTCGTGTCGTCGATCGCAGAGGTCGTGCCCGGGGCCGCGTCGTCGCGGGCGTTCTTCGCGCCGCTCGAGACGCTGCTCGTCTCGCAGCTTCAGCGCGACCCGTCGTTCGTCAGCCCGAATTCAGTGTGGGCGGCGGGCGATGCGGCCGCGCGTGACGGTGTGAGCGCCGTGCTCGGCGACCGTCCGGTGATGACGGCGGCTCCGGACGTGGTCGCGGATGTCGTCCGCGCCCTCGTGCCGGGCTGGTGGATCGCGACGGCCGGGGCGACGGCGCTCGCCCTCGTCGCCGCCTTCGCGATCGTGCAGACGCTCGCGATCGCTCGCCGCCGGGAGCTCGGCGTGCTCCGGGCGCTGGGCATCACGGCGGCGGCACAGGGCCGCATGCGGGCGGCGGAGCTGAGCGGGGTGCTCGGCGGCGCTCTCGTGCTCGGGGGCGTCGTGGGCCTGCTCGCCTCGTGGCTCATCGTGCCCGATCTCGTGCGCGCGGTGACCCCCGGCATCCTGTCGGCCGCGGGCGGGATCACGTTCTCGGCGGCGCCGCTGGGCTTCGCACTGCTGGCGCTCACGGCGGGGCTCGCCGTGATCGTGGTCGCGGCATCCCTCGGGGTGGCGCGCGCCGCCCGGACACAGACGGTGACGGAGGAGTCGCGATGACCCGCCGCGTCTCGACCCGCACGCTGGTCGCCCACCACGTCCGCTCGCACGCGGGGGGCGGCGCGATGGTCGCGCTGCTCGTGCTCGTGCTGGCGGTGCTCGCGACCGCCGCACCCATCGCGCTGAGCGCACTCGGCGACGCGACCCTGCGCGACCGGCTCGACGCGGTGTCGCCGACCCTGCGCGATGTCGAGTCGGAGAGCACGGGCAGCACCGCCGTGCCTTTCCTCGGCGACCTGTTCCTGCCAGAGTCGCCCGTCGCCGAGAACGTCTGGGACCCGTTCACCGCCGCGATCGAAGACATCCGAAAGAGCGCCGACGCTCCCCTGCCCGACGTGCTCGCGCCCGGCCGCGTGGTGACTCGCAGCTTCGAGAACTGGTTCCAGGACAGCCGCAACACGCGCGCCGCGACGGTCGCCTTCGATCCTGCGTACGTCGACGAGATCCGCGTCCTCGACGGCCGGATGCCGGAGCCCGCTGCCGGTTCCTTCGACGATCTGCGCGTGGAGGTGGTGGTGTCGGCGGCGAGCGCCGCCGAGCTGGCATGGGGAGTCGGCGAGGTGCGTACGGTCGGCGACCCGCGGCACCTACTCGTCGACCTCGTGCTGGTGGGGATCTTCGAGGCCGCCGACCCTCAGTCGGGCTACTGGGATCACGTGACCTCCGTGCTCGAGCCCTACATCTTCGACGACGGCAACCGGCCCCGCCGCGTCACCGGCACCGCATACGCGCATCCGGACTCTCTCTACGCCATCAGTGTCCTCCCCGGCCAGCGGTCGACGATCGTCTGGTATCCGACGGATGCCGACCGCATCGTCGGCGACAACGCTGAGGCGGCCGTGGCGGCGCTCAACCGGCTCACCGCCGTGTCGCACCCGCTCACGACGGCGAGCCAGGGCGCGGGAGCCGGGCTGCAGAGTCTTCGTTTCAACGCCGCGATCACCGCGACCATCGAATCGGCCCTCGACCAGCAGCGCTCGACCGCCGGCATCATCGCGATGCTCGTCGCCGGCCCCGTCGGTGTCGCCGCAGCCGTGCTCGTGCTCGGATGCCGCCTCATCCTCGAGGGGCGCCGCTCGAGCCTGCGACTGCTGTCGGCGCGTGGCGCGTCGCTGGGCCAGCTGCGTGCCCTTCTCGCCGTCGAGGGCCTCCTCGTCGGGCTCGCGCCGGCTGTGCTCGGAGCCGCGGCCGTCACCGCCGTCTCGGGACTCGCATTCGGCGCCACCGTGCATGGCGCGGGCGTGGCGGTCGCGCTCGCGGCAGGACTCGCCCCCACCGGCATCCTGATCGCCCTCGCCCCCACCGTCTCGGAGCGGCAGGCGCGTGCCGACCTGGGCCGCCGTGGATCTCGCGTGCGGCTCCTCATCGAGCTCGGGATCACCGTGCTGGCGCTCGTCGCGCTCGCCCTTCTCTTCCTGCGCGGCTACAGCGACGGTGTCGATCCCCTGCTGGCCGCCACCCCGCTGCTGCTCGCGCTGGTCGCGTGTCTGGTGACCATCCGCCTCTACCCGCTCCCGCTGGCCGCCGTCCATGCTCGGGCTCGCGCGCGTGCGGGCCTCGACGCGTTCCTCGGCTCGGCACGCGCCCTGCGGGAGCCCGCGCTCGGCGTCACGGGGGTGCTCGCGCTCGTCGTGGGCGTTTCGGTGTCGGTGTCGTCGGGCGTGCTGCTCTCGACCCTGCAGACCGGCGTCGCCGACGCTGCGAGCGCGCAGATCGGCGCCGACATGCGTGTGCAGGGGGGCCTGTTCACCCGCGACCAGCTCGATCTCGTGCGCCAGGTCGACGGCGTCGAGCACGCGACGGGAATCTCGGGGGCGGATGCCGCGACCCTCCACATGGGCGAGAGGCAGCGGGGCACCGCGGTGTTCATCGTCGAGGCTGCCGAGCTGCGTGCGGTGCAGGGCGACGGACCGGGCATGCTCCCCTCGGGGGTCTCGCTCGAGCCGGTGCCGGACGGGACGATGCCGCTCGTCGCATCCGCCGCCGCGGCCGACATCATCGGCGACGCCCGCGGCCTGAACGTCAACGGCGTTCCCGCCGACCTCGTGGGTGTGACCCGGGGGCCGGTGCCGGTCGGCAGCCGGGAGAACTGGATCGCGATCGACGCGTCGTACGCGCAGGAGGTGCTCGGGCTCGATCCGAACGACCTCACGCTCCTCGTGCGTCTTGCTGAGGACGCATCGCCGGATGCCGTCGCGCAGCGCCTTCGCGACATCCTCGGAGCGACGGTGCGCGTCGACACGGCGGACGAGCTCGTCTCGGCGTTCGCCACCGGCCCCGCGCTGCAGGGCGTGCGCGGGGCGCTGCTCCTGGCGACCGGCGTCGCCGCCCTGCTCAGCGCCCTCGCGATCGTGATGACGTTCACGCTCGCTGCGGGCACTCGGGCCCGCGTGCTCGCGCTGCTGCGGACGCTCGGCGCCACCCGCCGGTCGGCGTCGGCGCTCGCCCTGTGGGAGATCGCGCCGCCGACCGCCGCCGCCCTGATCGCGGGCACGCTGTTCGGGGCACTCGTGCCGCTGGTCGTGATGGCCGCCGTCGATCTGCGCCCGTTCACGGGGTCGACGATCGCGCCCGCGTATGCGCTCGACCCGGCGATACTGATGCTCACGCTCGGCGGCTTCGTCGCGCTCGCACTCGCGCTCACCGCCGTCGCTCTGCTGCTGTCGCGCCGTACGCGCGCCGCCGGGGCACTGCGAACGGTGGAGGAAGGATAGGGACATGACAGTGCAGGCGGCGACGGATGCCGACATCCTCTGCAGCGACCTGGTCCGCATCTTCAAGGTCGCCGGGCCGAACGGGTCGAGCGTCGAGGTGCAGGCCCTGCAGGGGCTGAACCTGCGGATCGATCCCGGTGAGCTGGTCGCGGTCGTCGGGGCCTCGGGCTCCGGCAAGTCGACCCTGCTGGCGATCCTGTCGAGCCTGGATCAGCCGACCGCCGGCGTCGCTCGCGTGGCCGGTCACGACCTTCTGACGATGAAGGGCAAGGAGCGCATCGCGTTCCGCCGTCACAGCGTCGGGTTCGTGTGGCAGCAGACATCACGCAACCTCCTGCCGTATCTGTCGGCGAGCGAGAACGTCGCGGCGGCGCTCGCGATCACGGGCTCCGCGCGCGGGACGGCGGCCAGACGTGCTCGCGTCGCCGAGCTGCTCGACCTGCTGGAGGTCTCCCACTGCGCTGACCGCAAGCCGACGGAGATGTCGGGCGGCGAGCAGCAGCGCGTCGCGATCGCCGTCGGCATCGCCAACAGCCCGCGGGTGCTGCTGGCGGACGAGCCCACGGGTGAGCTCGACGATGTGACCAGCGCGCACGTGCTCGAGGCGATGCGCTCCGTCAACCGCGAGCTCGGGGTGACGACCCTGATCGTCACGCACGACCCGTCGGTGTCGGAGCACGTCGCCCGCACCGTGCAGATCCGCGACGGACGCACCTCCACCGAAGTGCTGCGGTCGACGCGCGTCGATGAGCACGGCGCCGAGCAGCACGTCGCCGAGGAGTTCGCCGTGCTCGATCGAGTCGGTCGCCTGCAGCTTCCCGACGAGTTCGTCGCCGCCCTCGACCTGCGCGAGCGGGTGCGCCTGGCCCTGGAACCCGACCATGTCGGCGTGTGGCCGGGCCAGCGCTCGACCGCCGCCGATCGCGGCCGCGCCGACGACGACAGCGCACTCGGGGCAACCGATGATCCGTCCACGGAGGAGCCGTCATGACCGTTGCACTGCGGGGCGAGAAGCTCACGCGCACCTTCTCGTCGTCGGCCGGAGACGTGCATGCCTGCGTCGACATCGACATCGAGGTGCGCGCCGGTGAGCTCGTCGTCGTGCGCGGGCCGTCGGGCGCCGGCAAGACGACGCTGCTCAACCTGCTGGGCGGACTCGACCGGCCGACATCGGGCAGGGTGTGGCTCGGCGACGTCGAGGCGACCGCCCTGAACGAAGACGAGCTCGCGACGCTGCGCCGAGAGCGGCTCGGGTTCGTGTTCCAGTCGTTCGGCCTCATCCCCATCCTTTCGGCCGCCGAGAACGTCGAGCTTCCACTGCGGATCGCGAAGGTGCCGCCCGCCGAACGCGACGAGCGCGTGGCGGAGGCGCTGAGGCTCGTGGGCCTCGACGGCCATGCGGCCCAGCGACCCGGCGAGCTGTCGGGAGGTCAGCAGCAGCGCGTCGGCATCGCGCGCGCGATCGCGGCCCGGCCGCAGGTGCTGATCGCCGACGAGCCCACCGGTCAGCTCGACTCCCGCACCGCGGCGACCGTCATGGACCTCATCGGCGAGCTCGTGCACTCGCGAGGGATCGCCGCCCTCGTCTCCACCCATGATCCGCTGCTCGTGCAGCGCGCGGACCGCGTCATCGAACTCCACGGCGGGCGCGTCACGGGCGCGGACCCGACCCCCACGCACGACGAGATGCCTGTTGAGTCCCGGCCGCCGACCGGGGAACTCCGGCGCGACCGACGTGAGCGCCACTGAGCACGGGCGTCATATGCCGCGGATGGCATCCACCTGCCGCTGAATCGTTATCCACGTGAATGAGCCCCGTCCGTAGGCTCTCGGCAAGGAGGCGACCATGAGCGACGCGAAGCAGGAGCCCACCGGGAGCGGCCACCGCACGCGTCGGTGGCTGGTGGGGGGCACGGTCGGTGTCGTCGCCGCTCTCGCCGTCGGCGCCGGCGTGATCGCGCTGCCGCTGCTGAGCGCCGCAGACACCGCGTCGACCCCGACGGCTGCGCCGACCGCGGCGCCGTCACCGACGCCCGCGCCGACGACTCCCTCGCCTGAGCCGACGCCCACGCCGACCTGCACCGTGACGGCATCCGATCTGGTCTGGACCGACATCCGTGCCCTCGATCTCCCCTCGGACGGCCGCGTGACGTCGACGCGGGTCCAGCGCATCGAGGGCATCCGCACTGACCCGGTGACGACCCCCGACGCATTCGCCATCGACGACGATCTGATCGGGATCATCACCTCCGTCGGCGAGGAGGCCAGTCGCGAGGCGCACCTGGCGGTCATCGATCGCACCAGCGGCTCGGTGGTCTGGTCCCTCCTGGTCGACGGGTATGTGTGGGTGATCTCGACGCCGGCGAGCACGGGCGTCGACAACCAGCTCATCATCGCCGCGTACGACAGCGAATCGGGCGGCTACCGGATGATCTCGTACGACCCCGGCACAGGGGAGCTCATCCATGAGCGCGAGACCGGGGAGCTCTACCTGCGTCCCGCGTCGGCCTGGCGGGCGAACGACGCCGAGGTGGCTCCGGCCGCTGCCAGCGGGTTCTTCGTCAGCGATCGGGACGCCCTCTTCTGGATCGACGCCATCACGCTCGAACCACAGTGGAGCGTGTCGGGCGAGCAGTTCGACGAGCCGTGGTTCGAAGGCGGCGTCGCATTCGCGGTCACGAGCGACGTCGTGTTCGTCGGCTCCCACGCCCTCGACGCCCGCACCGGCGAAGCGGTCGGCTGGGAATCGGACGGCTGGGCGTTCGAAGCCGCCGGCGCCACCTTCTCCGTGCCCCTCCTCTACGACCACATCGGCCCCTACACGATCTCCGGCCTTGACACGACGACCGGCGAGCGCTGCTGGTCGCGCGAGATCCTCGACGTCGCCGCGACCGCCGGCACCCTGTGGCTGCTCCTCGCCGACGGCACCCTCGCCGAGGTCGACCCCTTCACGGGCCAGACGATCGCTGAGCTCGCCACCACCGGCGCCACCTCTATCACCGCACTCGGACTCCACAACGTCATCGCCTCGGAGCGGATCGACCCGGGCGACGACTTCTCCGGCCGCCGGTACACCCTTTACGGCTCGGGTGCGGGAGGGGGCCCCGTCGAGCTGCCTAACGGCGATCGCCTGCACTTCTCGAACGGCCAGGTCGTGGCCCTCGACCGCGGCACCGTCAAGGATCCCGCGAAGCTGTACGGCTATGACTTCCCCACCGCGACGCCGGTCTGGGAGATCGACGGCGAGGGGATCTCGCTGAGCGCGGGCGTCGTGCTGCGCACGACGTGGGATGCCGCCCAGAAGCGGATCGACGTCGAACTCCTCCAGTGACGGTCGCATGCGCGTCGCGCTCGCTCGATTCGTGCGCAACCGCCACCCCCTTTTAAGATGGCCGAATTCGGCATCTTGGAGAGTCATGGCGGCCCCGGTACAACTGCATCCCCAGCGAAGAGCGCTCCGTAAAGAGGCCGGTCGGCACCTGCGCCGAGACATTCAAGGCATCCGCGCCATCGCGGTTCTGGTCGTCCTGCTCGACCACATGCTGGGGTGGCCCCGTGGCGGGTTCGTCGGAGTCGACTTGTTCTTCGTCATCTCCGGCTTCCTCATCACCGGCATGCTTATTCGCCAGTACTCGCGGACCGGTCGAATCTCAGCGCGCGCGTTCTACTCCAGTCGCGCCAAAAGGATCCTGCCCGCGGCGACCGTGACACTGGCCGTGACGACCGTCGCGGCCTTTCTCCTCTTCGCTCCGCAGCGCGCGATCTCGGTCGCCTGGGATTCGGTCTGGGCGTTCCTGTCCGTCGCGAACTGGAACTCGGCGGTCCAGGGAACCGACTACTTCCAGCAGGGGGCGCCGGTCTCGCCGATTCAGCATTACTGGTCGCTCGCTGTCGAAGAGCAGTTCTACTTCGTCTGGCCGTGGATTCTCCTCGGCCTCCTCGTCCTTTTCGCTCGCAAGGGCAAGGCGGCCGACAGCCGGGTCCGCCTGGTCGCAGGCTCTGCGATCGGGCTCGTCTCGGTGCTCTCGTTCGGGTGGGCGCTCGTGCAGGCTGTCGGAGATCCGACGATCGCCTACTTCTCGACGCTGACGCGGGCATGGGAGCTGGGAGTGGGCGGTCTCATCGCCGCTGCGACGCCGCTGTTCGCTCGCGTGCCGGCCGCATACCGGACGCTCTTCGCGTACGTGGGACTCACCGGGATGCTCGCCTCATGCTTCATCATCAGTCCTGCATCGCTCTGGCCCGCCCCGTGGGCGCTCCTGCCTACGCTGTCCACCGCGCTCGTGATCATCTCCGGCATCGGCGGAGAAGCCCGGCACATCTGGCCGCTCACCAACCGTGCTGCCGTCTACATCGGAGACATCTCGTACAGCCTCTACCTGTGGCACTTCCCGGTGATCATCTTCGCCCGAGCGCTGTTCCCGAACGCGGGTGTGGCGCTGTACATCGGCATCCTGATCGCCAGCTTCGGACTTGCGATCGCCTCTCACCACGCGATCGAGCGGCCGCTCTGGAAGTCGCCGCTCTGGACGGCGGGAGAGCGGCGGACAGCGGGAGAACGGCGCGACCAATGGGCGAGATGGCGCCGGCAGTTCGGGCAGGAAGCAGCCTACGGAGGGCTGCTCGGCCTCGCCGTGTGCACGACGGTCATCGTCTGTGTCGCGTTCATGCCGGCCCTCAGCGGCCGCGCTGACTTGGCATCCGCGGAGGGAGTGTCCGATTCGACAGCGGGTGACACCGACGACGCGACGAAGATGGGCGCACTGACCCGTGCACTCGGGCAGGCCGCGCAAGCCACCGCCTGGCCCACGCTCACGCCGTCGATCGATGCGCTCGGCAAAGAAGCGAGAGTCGCGCCATGGCGCGAGGATCGATGCCTGCCCGGCGAGGTCGGCGATGAGCAGGCCATGGCCGCCACAGCAGCTCGCTGCGTCTACGGGGACCAGAAATCCGACCGGGAAGCGATGCTCATCGGTGACTCGAATGCGATCGGCTGGCTGCCGTCGCTGGAGACCGCCCTGCCCGATTGGAAGATCCACGCGACGACGCTGCAGCAGTGCCCCTTCAGCGAGATCTCGGTCAGGAAGAACAACGGGTCGGCGCATCCCGACTGCGACGCTTTCCACCAGTGGACCGCGAAGGAGATCGAGCGCATCGACCCGGAGCTGATCATCGCCTCGCACATCGACAGCGTCACCGAACGACTCGTGGAGGGCGACGGCGACGACCTCACCGCGGCCACCGTCGACACACTGCGGGAATGGGATGACGACAGCCGAGAGATCGTCGTCCTGCCCTCGGCCGTCCCTGGCGTGCCTCTGATCGAGTGCTACACATCCACCGGCGCGCCGTCCGACTGCAACCACGAGATCAGCGCCGTCCATATCGATGCCAGTGACCGGCTGCGGGATGCCGTCGAGGAGGTGGCGTCACCCAACGTCCGGTTCGTCGAGACCGACTCCCTCTTCTGCACCGAAGGCATCTGCCCCGGTCAGGTGGACGGGGTGGTCGTCCTCGTCGACGACAGGCACGTCACCGACGCGTACGCCGACTACATCGGTCCCGCGCTCGGCGAGCTGCTCGACATCGACTGACGTCGACACCGTCGGCAGAGCTCGATCCTTCTGCCGTTGGCCGTCGGGGTCGGCATCGAACCCCTCCATCTCGGCCTCATCGTGGTCGCCGCGCTGGAACGCCTTGCGGTGGGTGCGGGTCCACGCCAGTGGGCGGCCTGCGCTCGCCCCGATCTCCGACATTTGCTGAAAGCTCGGTTCGCCGCGACGCCTTCGCGCCGATGGCTGTTGACCGGTGCTGGGAAGTCGATAGTATGTCCTCGACGCGTACGTCTGTACGCATCACGAACCACGGCTCCGAGGACGGTAGGACGTCGAGCGTGCTTCACTGCGCCCGGACACACCTTCGACTGACCCCGCGCCGGACCCCATCCCTCAACGACGAAGAGTGGAATATCAATGAAGATGAGACCAACCCCCGTCGCTTTCCTGGCGACTCTTGCGCTGGCTGTCGGGGCTTTCAGCGGCTGCACGACGAATGAACCCAGCCCGCCCGCAAACGACAGCTCATCCCAATCGTGGGATGACGTCGTGGCCGCTGCTAAGGAGGAAGGCGAACTCACCGTCTACCTGGCATCTCAAGAGGCAGTGAACGAGTCGCTCGTAGCTGGCTTCAAGACTGAATACCCCGATATCGACGTCAGCTTCATCCGTCTGGAGTCGGGGCCGATGTCGGCGAGGATCGCCTCTGAGGTGGAATCGGGCTCGACGACGGCCGACGTGATCATGATGGCGGACAACGTCCTGCTGGAGGAGAACGCCGACTGGTTCCGGGACGTGACATCGCTCCCGTCGTTCGTCGACATGCCGGAGGGAAGCCAGCCGGCGACGAACTACGCGATCACCCAGACGGCCCCCTTTGTCATCACGTACAACACCGACAAGGTCAGCGCGGATGACATGCCCAAGTCATGGAAGGAGCTGGCGGACTCGCCGATTCTCGCCGACTCCCTCCTGATCGACCCGCGCGCCGCGGCGTCGTTCATGGCCGTTGCCTACTTCATCGGGCAGGAGGAGGGCGAGGACGTCCTTTCGGCATTCGCTTCCAAGACCAAAGGACTGAGCCAAGGCGCCGCGCCCGGCGTCCAGCAGGTCATCGCAGGCGAAGCCGCTGCGCTGTTCCCGAACGTACGCGAGCACACCGATGCCGCGCGAGCACAGGGAGCACACGTCGACACCATCATCCCGACGCCGACCATCTCGACCATCAACCTGTGGGCGCTGCCGGCCAACGCACAGAACCCCAACGCCGGTGCGGTCTTCATGAATTACGCGATGAGCAGAGCCGGCCTCGCCGCAACGTGCCTAGAGGGCTCATACCAGCCCGTCGCCTACGACGACATCCCGAACTGCCCGCAGGAAGCTCCCGGAACGACCCGGGTCCTCGAGATCTATCCGCAGCTCACAGACGAAGTGCGAAACGAGACGGTGCGCATCCTCGACCTTCAGTGACACCGGTGAGCGGCCGCCCCGCCATGAGCATGGCGGCCGCTCACCCGCACCACCACACCCGCACGGTCCGACACTCCAGAGGACCTTGACGAACAAGCACCGCGCTGCCCTCCCTGTACCGCGCGAAACGCCACGAAGCTGGCGGCCCGAAAGGCGAGCATGAGCACCACATCCCTCCCCGAGCAGACCGTCGACGTCGCAGACCCGCCCGTGCGCTCGACACGCAACGAGGGTCGACGAGGACCGAACCTCTTCACGCCAGTCGTCATCGCGGCATCTGGCGTCATCGCCTTCCTGGTGCTGTTCCCCACCATTCGAATGGTGCAGAGCGGTGCGTCCGACATGGGCTGGGACGGGTTGGTGCGGCTCATCACTCACCCGTCGTTCGCTTCGCTCATGGGCGAAACCGCGATCGTCGTCGCCAGTTCGTCAGTGCTGGCCATCGTCACCGCGACTCTCCTTGCTTGGCTCAACGAACGCACCGACGCGACGATGGGGGTGGCCGGAGACCTTCTCCCCCTCGTCCCCCTCTTCCTGCCTTCCGTGGCGATGGCCATCGGCTGGGTGATGCTTGCCGCGCCCGATGCGGGCTTCCTCAACGGTGCTCTCAAGCTGCTGCCCGGCTCGCCGCAGGTGAATATCTACTCCTACCCCGGGCTGATCTTCGTCTACGTGCTCGTGCTCGTGCCCTACGCGTATCTGCCCATCAGCGCGGCCTTCCGCTCGCTCGACCTTTCTCGGGAAGAGGCAGCACGCGTGTGCGGTGCCGGCAACGTCCGTGTCTTCTTCACGATCGCGCTTCGCAGCATCGCGCCGGCGATCGCGAGCTCGCTCGTACTCGTGGCAATCGTCGCGTTCGCGCTGTACTCCATCCCCACCGTGATCGCGACCCGAGCGCGGATCGACGTCATCGCCGTCTCCATCGTCACCGCCGTCACGCAGACGTACCCCATCGACTACACCACAGCCCTCGGCCTCAGTCTTGTGACGTTCATCACCCTCTTCGCGCTTTGGCTGCTCCAGCAGCGAGTCTTGGGACAGGGCCGCTTCACTCGCGTCGGCGAGCGCACCGAAGGCGCGTCCCTCACCCGTCTGGGCGTGTGGCGCTGGGGCGGGCGCGCCATCATGATCGGCTACATCCTGTGTGCGGCGGTGCTCCCCGTCGTAGCCCTCGTCGTCGTGAGCTTCCAGAGGTTCTGGACGCCGGACTTCGCGAACGCGATCTGGAGCTTCGAGAACTACGTCAATGTGGTCGGCGACAAGATCGGCATGGCTGCGCTTGGCAACAGCCTGGTGATCGGCGTGTCGGCAGCGCTGCTGACGATCGTCGCCGCACTGATGATCATCTTCTTCAAGCAGCGCAACCCCAATGGCCTCCTTCAGCGCATCGTCGACGGTGTGTCGAAGCTGCCCGCTGTCGTCTCGCACATCGTGCTGGGCATCGGAATCGTCCTCGCTTTCGCCGGACCGCCTTTCCGCCTCGGTTCGACGGTGTGGATCATCCTGATCGCGTACCTCGTCACGTACCTTCCGCATGCGATGCTGACGCTGGAGGGCTCGCGCGCGCAGATTTCCACGTCGCTGACCGAAGCCGCCGAGGTCAACGGCGCGTGGCACTGGCGGGCGACACGCACCGTGATCCTTCCCCTCATGCTGCCGGGCATCGCCTCCGCGGCGGCGCTCCTGTTCGTCTTGATGACGGGCGATCTGTCACTCGCTGTGCTGCTCTCGACCCCGAGAACCCCGGTCATGGGT
>Ga0180217_1001008_pt1 | contig 34673 bp, 31 predicted proteins | sample eDN3rd37CBELigOP_FD_128521 | JGI IMG/M metagenome (GOLD analysis project Ga0180217, IMG submission 128521) | Enriched Organic Plus compost microbial communities from Emeryville, California, USA - eDNA 3rd pass 37_C BE-Lig OP (version 2) (version 2) ... | reverse complement strand
TTACTTCATATTTAGGGTGGCCCATGATTGCAGATGATAAAGTTGACTTACCTGTACCATTTGGTCCCATGATTGCGTGAATTTCTCCACCGTTTATTTCAAGGTTAACCCCTTTTAAAATCTTCTTGCCTTCGATTTCGACATGAAGATCCTTAATAACTAAAGTTGATCCTGCCATAACTACTACCTCCATTAAACGAAAATATTTTGTATAGTATTGACACATTAAGTCAAAACTTCATTCTCATTTTATTCTCATTACAATCTTATATCAAATTCAAAGTGATATCAACCTTTACACATTCACACTCGTGATACATTTTTTTAATATAAGTTTTGTTGTATTATGCATTAAATGAGAAGAAAAAATTTAAATCTTGTCCAACAATTAAGATAACATAAATTACAAGGATATGTAAGGGAGAATAGATGTTATCCAATGGTAAGTATTCAAATCCTCAGTATATTTTTCACAGATTCCGATAATTCATTCTATAATATAGAAACCCAGTGTGGTGGGCACTGGGTTTCGCAATCGTAATATATCTATTTAGATGTTCACTTTGCCTATTTGAGCAATAATCATTAGACCTTGTTTATAGTCCTTTTCTCGATTAACCTCAACCCGCATACGCTCTTTGAACTTTCGACAGTAATCTTTGTAACCAATCCCATGTGCCTGATGCATTGCCTTTTCCATTTCGCCCGTATAATTCAAACGGATTTGATTGATATTGGACCAATCCCTTCTTTTTTATCGTGCTTACTTGCACATATTTAATGCTATCACCATCATCCTTTTGCCTCAACAGCTTGATTTCGGAGTATTTAAAGCTCCCAATCCTTATTTGACTAAATGGATAACACTAGGAACACAGGAGATACAATTCAATCAATTTCCTTTGTTTTCCTCGAGAATATTCAAAAATCGAAAAGAGGCTTACCAATAGGCAAGCCTCTTTTGTTATTATTCAACTACAGTAACAGCACCAGCGTATTTTTCTTCAATAAACTTTTGAATTTCTTCAGATTTTAACACTTCTACTAGTGCTTTGATTTCTTCTCGATCTTCATCGCCCTTATTCACAACAACGAGGTTTGCAGGTACTACATCATCACCTTCAAAGGCAATACCGTCTTCTGCAATATTCACTCCACCTTCAAGAGCGTAGTTTGTGTTAATTACAACCGCATCTCCTTCACCATTTTCAAAGGATGTAGCAAGAAGTTTTGCTTCAATTAATGTAGAAAAATCTAGATTTTTTGGATTTTCGACGATGTCTTCAACTCTTGCTTGATCGCCAACCCCTTCTTTAAGTTTGATAATACCTTCTCTTTCAAAAATCGGTAAAATACGGCCATGGTCACTAAAAGAGTTACTCATAATAATTTTTGCACCATCTGGTAGCTCCTTTAAACTTTTGTATTCTTTAGAATAAATCCCAATAGGCTCTTTATGAATTTCTCCAACACTTACAAAGTCAAAGTCAGGGTTGTCCTTTAGTTGCAGGTCTAAATAACCTGGTGTTTGGAAGTAGTTTGCATCAAGTTCTTTTTCATGCAATGCAACGTTCGGTAAAATATAGTCTGTAAAAACTTCTATTTCAAGGTCAATTCCTTTATCTTTTAATAAAGGTTTTGCTTGTTCAAGGACTTCTGCATGTGGAACAGCTGACGCACCTACAACAAGCTTTTTATTTCCTTCTGCTTCTTGAGTGTCTCCTCCATCACCAGCATCGTCATTTCCGCCACAAGCAACTAGGGCAAATGAAAGTAGTCCAAATAGTAGTACATAAAGTAATTTTTTCATTGTGTTTTTCCTCCTGTTATCTCTTGTCTGTATGTTTTGTAAAGAAATCACCCACAAATTGAATGATAAAAACCAATATTAGTATTGCAACAGTAGCAATAAATGTAATGATCGGTTTATTGCTCTGGAAACCATATAAATATGCAAAATGTCCTAACCCACCTGCACCGATAACTCCAGCCATTGCGGTAAAGCTTACTAATGAGATCGCAGTAACGGTAATCCCAGAAATTAGGGCTGGTAAAGATTCAGGAATTAACACTTTAAAAATGATTGTCGAGTTAGTAGCTCCCATTGAATGAGAAGCCTCAATAACTCCTTTATCGATTTCACGCAAAGCAATTTCAACCATTCTGGCATAAAACGGTGCTGACCCTATAATCAAAGATGGTAACGCAGCATTTGGTCCTAGCATGGAACCCATCATAATTTTCGTGAAAGGTATCAATAGGACAATCAGGATGATGAATGGTATGGAACGAAAAATATTAACAAATGCAGATACAATCCGATTCACCACTGTATTTTCCCATGCATTTCCTTTATCTGTTAAAAAGAGAACTAAACCTAAAAATAAACCAATTATAAAAGTAGCAAGCACGGAGATTGAGGTCATGTATAAAGTCTCTAAAGTTGCTTCCCAAAGATTCCCCCAATTGAGTGCTTGATAATCATTAACTTGTTTTTCCCATTTAAGTAATTCTTGAAATTGTTCAAGCATTTTCAATCACCTCAGCTTCTACTCGTTGTTGTCGAATAAATTCGATGGCTGAAGTGACTTCATTAGCATCACCATCAAGATGTATAAATAATGTTCCATAAGATCCATTTTGGGTTTGTGAAATTTTCCCTTGTAAAATATTCACTTCCACCTTAAAATCTCGGATTAATCTTGTAATTAATGGCATTTCAGCATCTTCACCAACAAAGCTAAGCTGAACCATTTTTCCATTTGGATAACGATCTAATAAATTCTCAACCGTTTCTTTTGTTTCTTCAGGCTCTGTCACTTGCTGAACGAAGCGTTTTGTAATGTTGGCTTGAGGCTTTTTAAATACATCAAGCACTCTTCCCTGTTCAACAAACTTCCCATTTTCCATTACTGCAACTCGATGACAGATTTTACGAATCACATGCATTTCATGGGTAATTAATACGATTGTTAACCCTAAACGCTCATTAATATCAACTAGCAAGTCCAAAATAGAGTCAGTTGTTTGAGGGTCTAATGCAGATGTTGCTTCATCACATAGTAAAACCTTCGGATTATTGGCAAGTGCTCTTGCAATTCCAACCCTTTGCTTTTGACCACCACTTAGCTGTGATGGGTAAGCATCTTCTCTTCCTTCCAGTCCTACAAGCTTAATAAGCTCATTTACCCGTTCTTCTCTTTTAGTTCTTGGCACCTTTGCAATCTCCAGGGGAAAGGAGATATTTTCCCTAACTGTTCGCGACCATAGTAGGTTAAAGTGCTGAAAGATCATACTTATTTCTTTACGAGCATCACGTAATGCTTTTCCTTTAATGGACGTGATATTATGACCAGCAACAGAAATATTCCCTTCTGTTGGAGTTTCAAGCCCATTCAATAAACGGATGAGTGAACTTTTACCCGCGCCACTGTATCCAATGATTCCGAAAATTTCACCTTCATTTATCTGAAGGTCAATATTGTTAACTGCTGTTACAGAATTTGTATTTGTTTGATAAATCTTTTTAACATTTTTTAGTGTTATCACGTTGTCACACCTTCTATTCAGAGAAAACTATGTTTAGTGTATGCGATAATGTAAATAAATAAAGATAATAATTATTCAAATATGCCACGCATATAAAAATAAATGCCTTTCTGCAAAAACGAGCAGAAAGGCACAATTTTGTGATTCCTTCCTCTCATCTTCCAAAGCCCAAAGCTTTGTGTGAATTGGCACCTTTTCAACAGACGTTGACGGTTGCTGGGTTTCATCGGGCACATCCCTCCACCACTCTAAATAAGAGTTATCAGATTTATTTAATTTTTATTATCATACTAAAACAACACGAGAGTAATCTTATCATCTCTATATAAGGGTGTCAACGAAAATATTGTGAACAATTTTTCAGTTATGCAGTCGGCACTGATAAGGCTGAACTGGTTCCATTTGCAGCTTTAATGGCTTGCTCTAAATCTTCTAAAATATCTTCCACATTTTCAATACCAACAGATAAGCGGACTAAGTCCTCTGATACACCAGATGCCTTTAAGTCTTCTGGGCTCAATTGTTGGTGTGTAGTACTAGCAGGGTGAATAATTAAGCTTTTTGCATCTCCTACATTTGCAACATGTGACCAAAGCTCAACACTATTGATTAGCTTTTCGCCAGCTTCTCTTCCACCTTTAATACCGAATACAATTACCGCTCCTGCACCTTTTGGTAAATATTTATCAGCTAGTTGTTTATTTGGATGGTCCTCTTCACCTGGATACAACACCCATTCAACCCCAGGGTGATTTTTAAGATAAGAAACAACTTTTTTCGTATTCGCAATATGCTCCTTCATTCGAACATGCAATGTTTCTAAACCTAAATTGAATTGGAATGAATTATATGGACTAATAGCTGGACCTAAATCACGTAGTAGTTGAACTCTTGCTTTAATTATAAAGGCTACTGGTCCCAATGCGTCCGCAAAGACTAAATCATGATAACTAGGATCTGGAGTTGTAAATCCAGGGAACTTTGGTGAATTCCAATCGAATTTACCTCCGTCTACTATAATTCCACCCATGGTTGTTCCATTACCTAGTAACCATTTTGTAGCTGAATGGATAACAATGTCTGCTCCATGCTCAATTGGTCTACATAAATATGGTGTTGCAAAAGTATTGTCAACAATTAGTGGAATACCTGCTTCATGAGCAATGTTAGCAACTGCCTCAATATCTAGTATATCTAAGCTAGGGTTTCCGATTGTTTCAGCAAAGATTGCTTTTGTATTTGGTGTTATTGCTTGACGGAAATTTTCAGGATTTTTTGGATCTACTAAATGCGTTTTAATTCCATATTTAGGTAGAGTATTAGCAAATAGATTATACGTTCCACCGTATAAAGTAGAAGCAGATACAATCTCATCCCCTGCTCCTGCAATGTTAAGGATTGAAGTCGTAATGGCTGCCATTCCGCTAGCAACTGCTAATGCACCTACTCCACCTTCTAATTGAGTTACTCTTTCTTCAAAAACAGTAGTAGTTGGGTTGTGGATTCGAGTATAAATATAACCGTTTTCCTTTAATCCAAAGAGATTTGCTGCATGTTCAGTAGTATTAAATTTGAACGCATTTGATTGGTAGATAGGAACTGCTCTAGCACCGGTTACTGGATCTGCCTCAAGACCCCCATGTATTGCAATCGTTTCTGGTCTGAAATTTTTTTGTTTTTCACTCATATTAATCTCTCCCTCTTTGATTAAATAAAAAAACCTCTTCGATAAGAAGAGGTTGTATGTATGGTCTCTCTTCTTATCTTTCAGGCAAAAAAAGCCTGCTGGATTTAGCACCGTGTAAATACCGGTTGCCGGGTTTCATAGGGCCATTCCCTCCACCACTCTTGATAAGATAAACTATTAAGTTTTTACTTTTATGATTAATTTGATGTTAACCCTTTTTCATTCACAAGTCAATGAAAATATTTTGAAAAAACAAGATATTCCAAATTACTTGTATTTTTTGTGAAAATCGACAACACTAATTAAACATTCATGTTAATGCTACAAAATTCGTCCATTTTTCCCGGGAAATACGACATATTAAGATATTTTCGCGATTTGTTTTTCCTCTTTCTGAAAGGATTTCCCAGTAAAAACAAATAGGAAATAGAGAGAACCTATTAAATATAAGACAGATGTAATTGTAAAAACATAAGCATAGCCCCAATAAGCACCATACAGCATCACAATCGAGGTTGATATTGGCCCCATTAAAGCCCAGCCTAATGAAAATACCATTTGGTTAACAGAGTTGGCCAGTCCTTTCATAGAATCATCAACCCGCCCCATAACAAGAGATGCTTGGATCGGGTTTCCTGCATTCATTAAGGCTTGTCTAAATAAAAAGCCAATGGCCGCTATGTAAAGATTTTCGGTATACCCTGTCAGCAAGAGGAAAGGCAATGATGATAGTTGTAGATAAACAACTGCTCGAACTTCTCCTACCTTACTAACAATGGCTGGTCCAATAATCATCGCGATCGCTGTTGCTGCTTGTCCCAATGATAAAATGAGACCAATTACTGTATTACTTGCTAAAAACCGGTCAGCAAAATACAAATTTAGGTAAGGAATAACTAATCCTGATCCAAACCCTATGATCATTTGAGCAAATGCAAACATCGCAATTAACTTTATTTGTGATTTATTTGTTCGCAGCTTCTGCCTAAATGACGCCACTGTTTTAATCTCAGGTTGTTTCCTTGGCTGTTCATTCATTTTAAGTATCGGTAAAATACCAGCCATATAAATGATAGTTGCAATTAATAATGTGATTCTTACACTCCAAAGTCCACTCAAATGAAAGATAAATTGAAAGGCATCAGAAAATGCCCCTCCCGCAATATTTCCTACTACTTGTGCGGCCATCATGATTGCTGAATGAAAACTAAAAAGGTGAACCCTTTGTGAAGATGTGGAGTTTTCCGCTAACCACGGGATTCCAGATACTTGAATAAATGCAGTCGACACCCCTGTAATAAATGCAGTTCCAATCAGTAACTGATCAATTTCTAGTATACTTCTAGCAAAAAAGGCGAATGTAGAAATCGCAACTCCAAGAACCATCACTTTCTTTCTGCCAAATTTATCACTCATAAGCCCTGCGGGTACGAGAATTAAGGCAGATGCTAAAGCAGTCATTGCAATAATTGTTCCGTTCGTTTGCTCGGAGTAACCTAGCTCTCTTACATAAAAGTTATACATGATTGTGTACATACCCATGCCTAATTGTGTAAAAACAGTTGCTAGGATAAATCGTTTGATGTTTTGATTGTATGCTTTATATTGCGTTTTCCATCCGGTGACAATGCTCATATGTGCTCCTATAATTATGTGATAAATATGATATTTCGACTCCCTAAATATCATACAACTTTTTAGACAAATTGCAATATACCGAATACAAAAATGATGTATATTTTTAAAATAAATAAAAGCGATAACCCAATTGGATTATCGCAGTTAAACAGACATTATTCTTTCGCTTTTTTTATGCATTGCCTTCTTGAAGCGTTTTCTTATTACTTGGTGCAAACCAACCGAGTAGTGCAATGCCAACTAATACTCCATAGAAGATAATTGTCCAAACAGTACTATGCGGGAAATCATGGTCTAAAATACCAATATCCTCATGAGCAAGGGTAATTACAGCAAGTTTGACACCGACCCAGGCGACAATTGCATATGCGGTTGTTTCCAATGCAGGTCGCTTCTCAAGAAGTTGCACAAACCAAGTTGCAGCAAACTTAATCAATACGAGGCCAGCAATACCCCCAAGAAGAATAACAATGAATTGCCCTCCATCCATACCACCGAAATTGCCAAGAGGTGATTCTGGAAGACCAAGGGCTAGAGCAACCGCAGCTAAGATTGAATCAATAGCAAAAGCAAGATCCGCTAATGCAATTTTTCCTACAGTTGGCCAAAATCCTTTACCAGCAGATTCTTTTTCATCATCCTTATGAATGTCCTTATTTTCCTTACCAAACTTTGCTTGGATGATATGCTTTAATCCTAAATAAAGAAGATAAGCTGCCCCTATCGCTTGTATTTGCCAAACGTTTGCTATAAAGGAAATAGCAAAAAGTGCTCCAAAACGGAAAACAAAAGCCATGAGTATTCCGTAATTGATTGCCTTTTTTTTCTGTTCTTCAGGTAAATGCTTGGCTATGATTGCTAGAACTAGAGCATTGTCCGCTGATAATAACCCTTCCAAACCAATTAGGATTAACAATGCCCAGGCATATTCAAGCCATATTGACTCCATGAATGTCTCCCCCAACTTTTAGGAAATTTCCAATTCATGAGTTTCCCTTTTTTATAGTACTCTTTTTAGTATGAGTACAAAGAAGCACGATAAACGGAGTTGTTTTAGGTAATATGTTTAAAATTTTCCTTGGGTAGAAAATTGTAAGGCATAGCACATTCAATAAAAAAACCCAAGAATGCTGATATCCATTCCTGGGCTTATGTTTTTGATAAGATTTCAACCAAGTAAGGAACTGAGTGAAAGGCATAATACTTTTGCGCAACTTTTCCTTCTTTTACATGCATTAAACAAGGAACACTTTCAATTTGCCAATTGATTGCTTTCTTTGGTAAATAATTAAGATCGCTCTTACCGATTATTACGTTTGGTAACAATTCAGCGACGACAGTCATCATTTTCGAAGCTACCTGACAGGTTCCGCACATCGGAGTGAATAAATAAAGCCAAAACTCCCCCGTGTTCGTGAGGTGAGTATCAATTTCGTGTTCATTCCATTCCTTCATCTTTACAACAACCTTTTATCTTGTTAATTGTTGTTTATTTTACCATAATTATTGAAAAAGTATAGGATACACGCTTGGCCTAAAGTAAGTATTCAGCGTGCACATCTATGTTTGCTGAAAGTAGTACCGTAGCAATATGTTGTTCAGGGGCAGTCGCAACCTCCCGATACATTTTATCGATAAACAAATGCCGTGCTTCTGGAAACTCGCGTTTAAACTGTTTTCTAAGCTTATCTCCTGCACGGTCGGCATCAACTAAGATATAAACATCTTTATTAAACAAATGCTCAATTAATTCGTCCAGTTTGGAGATACTAATCGTTCCGTTAGTACAAATAATCTCAACTGGTTCATTCACAACCGCTTCGACTTTCTTTTTATCTGTTCTCCCCTCAACAATGATTACTTTTTCATTATCGTCAAAAGCCACCATTTCATCACCTTGTTTCAAGTGTACATTAATCTGATATATACTTCTTCGATGTATACAACTGCTTTTCCTTCATTTTATAGCGAAGAATATAATTTGGTGAATCATAAGGAAACAATAGGGAAAAAAAGACAGTGGGTAACCACTGTCTTAACACCAACCATTTTCATCATCACAATCGACATATTTCATATCTGGGTTAGAAGGTATATCAGCATATGTGAAAATTTTGCTCTCTTCTTGCTCATATCCCTGCTTTAATTCATATTGAGCCCCTTCATTTGTAAAACGGATCTTTCCGATTGGTTCTTTTTCAACATATAATTTCATTTCATTATCTCCAAGCTTTCCAACCACTCGGTCAGTCACTTCAATTCGAGTATGTTTCAATACCATTACGAACACCCTTCCATCGGTATTTAATTTTAGAGTGTCCATTAAGAGAAACTTCATTCTGTTTGTCATTGTCCTTGTAGGGATAAAAAAAGAAAAGAGCCGATAGGAACTTTTTCCTGTTTTCGGCTCTTTTTATAGAAATCTTAGTCTTCTTTTATCATTTCTTCATATTGTTCAGCTGTCATTAGATTTTCAATATCACCAGCATTTGCAGGCTCAATTACGATCATCCAAGCTTTTTCATATGGAGATTCGTTTACGAATTCTGGGCTGTCGTCAAGGTCTTCATTTATTTCTACAACTTTACCGCTGATAGGCGCATAAAGTTCAGAAACCGTTTTAACAGATTCAACACTACCGAATGGCTCATCTGCTTGTATTTCATCGCCTATCTCTGGTAGTTCAACGAATACGATATCACCTAACTCAGATTGTGCAAAATCAGTAATCCCAATGCGTACTTTTTCCCCTTCGACTTTCACCCATTCGTGTTCTTCAGAATAACGTAATTCTTTTGGCGTGCTCATCTTGTACCCTCCATTAATTCGATATTATGAAATAATTAGTGTCCATTTTGATGAATAGTCTCAATAAAATGGATTATGTAAAAGTCCTTATTAAGGTCTTTCATCCGATTTATTTTGCCCAAGTGCTTTCAAACTGAGCCTCATTAAAACCAACAGTTACCTTCTTACCATCGCTAGTGAGTGGGCGCTTAATTAGCATTCCATCAGAGGCTAAAAGTTCTAACAATTCATCCTCGGAGGCTGTACCAATTTTGTCCTTCAATCCAAGTTCACGGTATTTTTGACCACTTGTATTGAAGAATTTCTTTATTTCCAATCCACTTTTTTGGTACATTTCTTTTAATTGCTCTTTTGATGGGGGATTCTCCACAATATGTATGTCCTCAAAGGTAACCTGATGTTCTTCAAGCCATTTTTTCGCTTTTCGACAGGTTCCACATTTTGGATACCAGTAAAATGTTAAAGCCATATTCTCACCACCCCTACAACATACTCCCCAAATATTTTAACATATAAAATTTTGAAATAACAACGATTCTCTAGATTCCCAAGAATAATTTCGACTCATTTCTCGTTTATCCTGCTAAAAAAAGAAAAAACCCTCTTACTTCAAGAAAAAAAGCCCCTATTATAGGAGCTTTTTCTAGCCGTTCAAGTTGGGAATTACACAGTGTATTTTTCAGCCTCGATAAGTGTTGCCGCAATTTCGCGTTTTTTCGCAATTACATTTACAGGGGTATGACGAGTTAATTTACGGAGTGCAGATGTCATCATCCGTAAAACATCACCTTCTTCTGTTGCAACAAGTGTTTCTTTAGCATGAGCTTCAATTTCATTAAATGCTTCTTGAACAAATACTTGAGTATAAAGGATCTTTTGTTGATTTTTATCTTCACCTGATTTTTTGATTGCTTTTTCTGTACGAAGAACGACAGATTCCATCGCATAAATATTTGCAGCAATGTCGGCAATATTTGCAAGAATCTCTTGTTCTTTCTCAAGTTTAGGACCAAATTTTTGTGCTGCAAGCCCAGCTATCATAAGGCCAATCTTCTTCGCATTGCGAACTAGAAATTTCTCTTGTTCTAGAACGCCCTCGCCCACCTCTTCAGGCATCAGCATCATTAGCTCCTCTTGTAGCTGTGTAGCTTTTTCAAGTAAAGGCAATTCCCCTTTTAATGCCTTACGTAGGAATGTTCCAGGAACAAGTAGACGGTTGATTTCATTTGTTCCTTCAAAAATACGGTTAATTCGAGAATCTCGGTATGCTCTTTCGATTTCGTACTCCTGCATAAATCCATAGCCACCATGGATTTGAACACCTTCATCAACGACATAGTCTAACACTTCAGTGTTGAAGAATTTATTAATTGAGCACTCAATTGCATATTCAGCAATTGATTTTGCAACTTCTTTACCATTCTTTACTTCTTCTTCGGATAATTGGCCCATACGGTCTTCAAAATAACCAACTGTACGATACACGCTAGATTCAGCCGCATATATCTTTGATGCCATATTCGCTAATTTTTCTTGGATAAGGCCAAACTTTGAAATTGGCGTTTTAAATTGTTGACGTTGGTTTGCATATTTTACAGCTAGTTCAAATGCACTTTTAGCACCGCCAACCGCACCTACACCTAGCTTATAACGACCGATATTTAAAATATTAAATGCAATTACGTGACCACGACCGACTTCACCTAAAAGGTTTTCGACTGGTACCAGTGCATCTTCGAGAATTAGTGTACGTGTTGAGGAACTTTTGATTCCCATTTTCTTTTCTTCAGCACCTGTTGAAACACCAGGAAACTCACGCTCAACTATAAATGCCGAAAATTTATCGCCATCAATTTTGGCATAGACAACAAATACATCCGCAAAGCCTGCATTTGTAATCCATTGCTTTTCACCATTTAATACATAGTGCGTCCCTTCTGCATTTAATTTTGCAGTCGTCTTTGCACCTAGAGCGTCGGAACCTGAACCAGGTTCTGTTAACGCATACGCTGCTAGTAGCTCACCTGTAGCTAATTTTGGAAGGTATTTTTGTTTTTGCTCTTCATTACCAAAAAGAACAATTGGAAGTGAACCAATTCCAACATGTGCTCCATGTGAAATAGAAAATCCGCCTGCTCTTGCCATTTTTTCAGCAATTAAAGCAGAGCTTACTTTGTCTAGACCTAATCCACCATACTCTTCTGGGACGTCTACACCTAAAAGACCAAGGTCCCCTGCGCTTTTCAATAATTTTACTGAGCGATCAAATTCATGGTTTTCAAGATACTCAACCTGTGGCAAAACTTCGTTTGCAATATAGTCTTCTGTAGTTTTTGCGATCATTTTATGTTCATCTGTATAATCTTCTGGTGTGAAGACACGGTCCGCTTCTAAATCTTCAATCAAAAAGCCCCCACCTAAAACGACTTTATCAGTTGCATTTGACATTTGGTTTCCCCCTAAAAGTTTTATTCAGAGGCTAACTCTTTGTTAGCCTTACTTTTTAAGCTAATAATTCAAACACTCCGGCAGCTCCCATACCGCCACCGATACACATTGTTACAACACCAAACTGTACATTACGTCGCTTCATTTCATGCATCAATGTAAGAGTTAATTTTGCTCCAGTACATCCAAGTGGGTGTCCGAGTGCAATTGCGCCACCATTTACGTTTACTTTATCTTCATCAAGTCCTAATTCACGAATAACTTGAAGAGATTGAGACGCGAATGCTTCGTTTAACTCAAATAACCCTATATCTGAGAGCTCAAGACCTGCATTTTTGAGTGCTTTAGGAATCGCTGCAACTGGACCAATACCCATAACTTCTGGTGGAACTCCAGCAACGGCAAACGATCTAAACTTCACGAATGGAGTCAGGCCAAGGCTCGTTGCTTTTTCACGGTCCATTACCATTACAGCAGCTGCACCATCGCTTGTTTGTGAAGCATTTCCTGCTGTTACTGAACCTGTCACTGAGAAAGCTGGTCTTAGTTTTGCAAGCACTTCAAGATTCGTATCTTCTCGGACACCTTCATCTTGAGAAAAAAGGATATGTTTTTCTACTAATTTATTATTTACATCCACATGACGAAAAGGTACGTCTACTGGAACTATCTCATCCACAAACTTACCAGCTTTAATAGCTGCAGCTGCCTTTTGATGACTTCTTACAGCAAAAGCATCTTGATCTTCACGACTTACACCGTATTTTACAGCGACCTGCTCTGCTGTATGGCCCATTCCCATATAGTATTCAGGTGCTGTTTCTGCAAGCCTCGCATTTGGACGGACAACATGGCCCATCATTGGTACTAGACTCATAGATTCTGCTCCACCAGCAATTGCGGTATCAGAATGTCCTATCATAATTTTTTCTGCTGCATAGGCAATAGATTGAAGTCCAGATGAACAATAACGATTAATCGTAATTGCCGGAATTGTATGTGACAATCCTGCCAATGCCCCTATATTTCTTGCCATATTTAAGCCCTGTTCTGCCTCAGGCATTGCACATCCGATGATTAAATCATCAATATTCCCTTCATAATTACCCGCTCGTTTTAATGTTTCTTTAACTACTAGTGCTCCTAAATCATCTGGTCTTACATTTGCTAGTGTACCTTTTTTCGCTTTTCCAACAGGGGTTCTCGCACCCGCTACGATGACTGCTTCTCTCAACACATTCCCTCCTAACTTTTTAAGGAAGGTAAAAGTACGGATAAAAATCTCTGTCGAATCTCTTCGTCACTCTGCCCCTACGGTCCTCACGTATTAATCCATACGCTCCGGTCCTCGCCGCTATCGTTCCTCGACCTTCTCGGATCTTTTCATCCTCCCTTTTACCTTTTATCTATGCTTATTAGTTACGTAATGGTTTTCCTTTTACAAGCATGTGTTGCATTCTAGCTTGCGTCTTTGGCTCACCGACAAGGCTAAGGAATGCTTCACGTTCAAGGTCTAATAAGTATTGTTCATCTACCTTAGTACCATATGGAACATTTCCACCTGCAAGTACCCAAGCAAGTTTTTTCGCGATCTTAAGGTCATGGTCTGAAATGTAACCAGAGTATTTCATTGCTTGTGCACCTAATAACAAGGTTGCGTATCCTGACTCACCAACAACCGGTACCTTCTTACGTACTGGAGCTTTGTACCCTTGTTCAGATAATGCTAACACTGATTTTTTCGCATCATGGATGAGATGATCTCCATTGAAGCTTATGCCGTCTTCTTTTGTTAAGAAGTTATTTGCACGTGCTTCATCGGCTGATGTTGAAACCTTCGCCATTGCTATTGTTTCGAAAACTTTGTTTGCGACATTTTGGAGATTTACCTCTACTCCTGATGGCATTCCTTGAAGATGGTTAAGGTAAAGTTCTTTATTTCCACCACCGCCAGGGATTACACCTACACCAACCTCTACTAGCCCCATATAGGTTTCACTTGATGCTTGAACCTTGGCAGCAGGTAAACAGATTTCTGCTCCTCCACCAAGTGTCATGCCAAATGGTGCTACGACCACTGGTTTTTCACTATATTTAATATTCATCATCGCTTGTTGGAACTGACGAACAACAAGTTCGATATCATAAAAATTGTCATCCTGGGCTTCCATTAAGATCATCGCTAGGTTAGCACCGACACAGAAATTTTTCGCCTGGTTACCAATCACTAAGCCTTTATAGTTTTTTGCCACTTCATCAATCGAGTGATTGATCATCTGAATAATATCGAATCCAATTGCATTATTTGGTGATGTGAATTCCAGAAGTGCTACATCATCTCCTAAATCTATTAAACTAGCACCACTATTTTTCTTAATGACGCCATTTGTTTCTTTAAATGTCTTGATATTTATATTCTTTGGATTTACCTTAACTGCTTTGTATTCTCCGTTATGGAAATAAGAAACAGAGTTATTTTCTTTTTTATAGAACGAAGTATGTCCGTTTGCTATCATTTCTTTAATCCACTCTGGCACTTGGGCACCTTCTGCTTCCATCTTCTTCACAGATTTTTCAAGGCCGATTGCATCCCACGTTTCAAATGGACCTAATTGCCAACCGAAGCCCCACTTCATTGCCTCATCAATAGCAACGATATCATCTGCAATTTCACCTAAAAGAGCGGCTGAATAGATAAGTGCTGGGCTGGTAATATTCCATAAAAGCTTTCCGGCACGATCCTCTGCGTATAATAGTGTCTTTAACTTATTAGCTGTTCCTTTCACTTGCTTTATGGAAGCAGTAACTGGAGTTTGTAGCTTTTTTCTCTCTTGGTATTGGAGAGTTTCAGGGTTTAATTCTAAAATCTCCTTACCTTTTTTCAGGAAGAAACCTTGCCCTGATTTACTTCCCAACCATCCTTTTTCCAACATGACTTTCATAAAGTCAGGAACATCGAAAACTTCTTTTTCTGCTCCCTCAACTTGTTCATAAACATTATTGGCTACGTGTATAAATGTATCTAGCCCAACAACATCGAGAGTACGGAATGTTGCGCTCTTCGGACGTCCAATCATTGGACCTGTAACTGAGTCTACTTCTCCTATGCTATATCCGCCTTTTAGCATTTCACGAACGGTAACAAGCAACCCATATGTTCCAATCCTGTTTGCGATGAAGTTTGGTGTATCCTTTGCTTCAACGACACCTTTTCCAAGTACATCCTCTCCAAATGTTTTCATAAAAGAAAGTACTTCTGGGCTTGTGTTTTTTGTTGGAATCACTTCAAGCAATTTTAAATAACGAGGTGGGTTGAAGAAGTGTGTTCCTAAAAAGTGTTTCTGAAAATCTTCTGAACGTCCTTCAGCCATAGCCTCAACCGAAATACCAGATGTATTTGAACTCACAATGCTTCCTGGCTTTCTTACATTATCGATTAGGCTAAAAACCTTTTTCTTAATTTCAAGGTTTTCAACAACCACTTCAATTATCCAGTCAACTTCCGAAAGCTTTTCCATATCATCTTCAAAGTTTCCAGTTGTGATTAGAGCGATATTTTCTTTAGAAGTAAGCGGAGCTGGCTTTTGTTTCAACAACTTTTGGACTGCTGAATCACTCAGACGATTTCGAACTTGTTTATCCTCTAATGTAAACCCTTTCTTTTTTTCTACTTCTAAAAGTTCACGAGGAACAATATCTAATAGTAATGTAGGTATTCCGAGATTAGCTAAGTGAGCAGCAATACCCGATCCCATAACTCCCGAACCAAGAACTGCAGCTCTTTTAATGCTTTGGATCATTCACAGTTTCCTCCTTTTATGCTTTTTGAACATTTGAATGAACACTCATTCATTTTCGCTTCAAAAAAAATATCCCCTATTCAAATTCAGCTGATGGATTTTTGAACATCCAAAAGAATGAGTTCCTTTATATCTAAATATAAAGCAATATTTTAATTTTCGCAATATATTCAACAAACAATTTTTGGTTTTCTTTCGATTTCGCATTGAAAGTTGAGATTCAGGTGATTCTAATAACTGGAGGTGAATCAAATGGCTAAAGTTGATAAAAATCCATCTAAACGCGCGGTTAGTGCAGCAAGTGTAAAGGGAAATGCTGGTCCTGATACAAGAGCGCGAAGCGGAAAAACACAATCTACAAACCAACAATACGGGGCTCATAATACGGGCGGGGAAGAATAATAGGTAGTGGTTTTTACGGTGGCTATGGTGATGAAGGACTGGCGGCTCTTGCGTTGCGTTCTGGACTTCATAAGACCGGATGAAGGACTTTACGGTGTGAACTCTTGGACGGTGGGGACTTCATCGTCTTGATGAAGGACTTTTCCGTGTGATCTTTTGGGCGTTGGGGACTCCATCGTCTTGATGAAGGACTTTACGGTGCGAACTCTTGGACGGTGGGGACTTCATCGACTTGATGAAGGATTTTACGGTGGGAATTCTTGGGCGGTGGGGACTTCATCGACTTGATGAAGGACTTTATGGTGCGAGCTCTTGGACGGTGGGGACTTCATCGTCTTGATGAAGGACTTTACGTTGTGAGCTCTTGGACGGTGGGGACTTCATCGACTTGATGAAGGACTTTATGGTGCGAGCTCTTGAACGGTGGGGACTTCATCGTCTTGATGAAGGACTTTACGGTGCGAGCTCTTGGACGGTGGGGACCTCATCGTCTTGATGAAGGACTTTACGTTGTGAGCTCTTGGACGGTGGGGACTTTATCGACTTGATGAAGGACTTTACGTTGTGAACTCTTGGACGGTGGGGACTTCATCGTCTTGATGAAAAGGAATTCGCAACAAATACTTAACCCCAATCCCCTTCATCACCTCGATGAAGAGGGTTGGGCAACAAATACTTAACCCCAATCCCCTTCATTACCTCGATGAAGAGGGTTGGGCAACAAATACTTCAGTCTAATCCTCTTCATCACCTCGATGAAGAGGGTTGGGCAACAAATACTTAACTCCAATCCTCTTCATTACCTCTATGAAGAGGGTTGGGCAACAAATACTTAACCCCAATCCCTTTCATTACCTCGATGAAGAGGGTTGAACAACAATTACCTCAGCGCAATCCCCTTCATTACCTCGATGAAGAGGGTTGGGCAACAAATACTTAACCCCAATCCCTTTCATTACCTCGATGAAGAGGGTTGAACAACAATTACCTCAGCGCAATCCCCTTCATTACCTGGATGAAGAGGGTTGGGCAACAAATACTTAACCCCAATCCCTTTCATTACCTCGATGAAGAGGGTTGAACAACAATTACCTCAGCGCAATCCCCTTCATTACCTCGATGAAAGGGTTTTTGTAACAAATATTTAACCCCAATCCCCTTCATCACCTCAATGAAAGACAATTCGCAGCATATACTTCGCCCCAATCCTCTTCATCACCTCAATGAAAGAGAATTCGCAATAAATACTTCAACTCACTCCCCTTCGTCACTTCAATGACAGGCAATTTGCAACAAATATTCTACCCACATCCCCTTCATCCGTTCAAACCCTGTAGTCTTTTCATAATCTTGAAGCAAACAAAAAAAGCAGCGCAAGAAAACACACTTTGTTTTCACTCGCACTGCTTCAGATTTACCTACTTCCCAAGAACCCCTTTTACTACAAACGCTACATTTGCTGGCCGTTCTGCTAGACGTCTCATGAAATAGCCATACCAGTCCGTTCCATACGGTACATACACGCGCATTGTATATCCTTCTTTTACAAGTTCCTCATGGCGTTCTGATCGAATCCCGTAGAGCATTTGAAACTCAAATTGGTCATGACTTATATTATGTTCCTTTACTAATTCCTTCGTATATTGGATCATGGCCTCATCATGTGAAGCAACTGCTGTATAGTTTCCGTTCAACAAATGCATTTTAATGATTTTCTTAAAGTTCTCATCGACGTCTTTCTTGTCAGGAAATGCTACTTCTGGTGATTCTTTATAAGCACCTTTTACAAGACGAAGATTTGGATGATATTCGTTTAAGTCTTCTATATCTTGGACAGTCCGATATAGATAAGCTTGGATTACAGTTCCAACATTATCGTAATCTTTTCGTAGTTCTTTAAAAATTTCAATTGTCTTAGCGCATCGTGAGTAGTCTTCCATGTCAATCGTTACGAAGACATCATTTTCTTTTGCGACATCAAGGATTCGACGCATATTATTCATAACGACCTCATCTGAAATATCCAATCCCATCGAGGTCATTTTTAAGGATAATTGTGCATTTAGCTTTTCTCTACCAATTGCTTTGATTGCTTCAATTGAACCGTCAGCCATAAGATTCGCCTCTTCTATACTGTCAACGAATTCACCAAGATAATCGATGGTGACCGCGAGGCCCTTTGCATTTAACTCTTTGATTTTTTTTACAGCTAAATCTATTGTTTCTCCGGCAACAAATCTAGCTGCACCAAAGCGCAAGCCATATTTCCTAGCTAATTTTGTAAACGCTTTATTTTTTGATAAAAACAAAAAGAAATTACGTAAAAGTTGTTCCATTTCAATTTCCCCCTCGAAATGCAATCTTAGCTGTAATCTAGCAATCTACCTAAATCCTTATTTATTTTATCACGTTTAAATTGCTTTGAATATATGCTCGAAAAAATTTTGTCGAACGCTTACATTTTCCTGAACAGTACCCTATTTCATTATATGCATTGCATACAATAAACGTTTTGTTGGCAACCTAATAATGAAAAATAGGATAAGGAGGGTTTTATTATGCAACAACAGCAATCACAACAACAACAACAACCTTTTTATACTCCAAAGACAGGGCAAATGTCAGAAACTCCTGCAGTTATTACATCAAAGGACCTCTTATACTTAACAGATATGATGTCCTGGAACCTTTTAGCCTTAAAAAAGGCGCATTTCTTTGCGGGCCAATGTCAAATGCCGGAGATCTCTCAAGCGCTCGAAAAAGCGTGCCAAATGCATGAGCGCCATTATCGTCAAATTTTAGATCATATGCAAAAGCATACAGGTCAAGCACCGCAGCAACCGAGCCAAAATCAGCAAAGCCAGCAAATGCAATAAAAGGAGGGCTACATAATGAATCAACAAATGAACCAAAATCCTAATCAGGTAAGTAATCCAAAAACAAAAGTTCCAAAAACACCAGCAATGAATGATCGTGATTTTATAAATGACATGCTAGCAACGGAAAAATATATGACTGCTGCCTACAGCACAGCTTTGAATGAGATGAGTCATGATGGACTTTATGAGGATATTCGTTCGATCTTCAATGAAACACAGGACTGCCAAAGAGAGCTATACAATCTTATGTTCAAGAATGGCTGGTATAAGCTTGAAGAAGAAGAAACTCAAAAGGTGCAACAAAAGCTTCAACAATTTTATAATTACACAACAACGCAATTTCCAAACCATAATACTATTCAATAAGAAAAAAGAGATGAAGCCCCTTATTGGTGCCTCATCTCTTATTTATTTTTTAAGCGGTGTTCTTCATTTAGTTTTTTGATTTCAGCGATGATTTCCTTAATGCCTTCTTTTGCATCTGGGTAGGTTTCGTTCCAGTGCTTTGCAAGAGGCGGCATTGACTTTGAAATATGCATGTATAAGGACCATAGCTTTACTTTTTCCTTTAGTTCTGGGGAACTTTCTCCAAGTAAAAGCTCTGTGTATTTTTCTAGTAATCCATCAACTTGTTCTTCTATTTTTTGATCCATTTTTATTAACTCCTATTTTGCAGTTTAGGGGACATGTTTTGCAACGGTCTCCGGTACTTTTGGTTTTATAGTAAAGACAACATGTTGTTCTTGTTCGAATGTTCTGTTCGTATTCTGGACGATACACCTTTATACCGTAGTATCGTGACAATGGGTTAAAATCTACTGGACCAAATAGTTCCCCTTCCGCATATTTTACAAGATACTTAAAATCATCCTCAATTGTCTCTCGTTTTTCATCAAACTTCGGTTTTGCTAGTACAGATTCATAGAGCCAATACACATAAATCGCGATATTTTCCCAAAGTACTTTTTTCGAGAGGCCGGAATACTCAGAAAGAGCAGTTAAGACTTTATGGATATTCTCATGAAAAATAGCCCGAATTGTTTCGTTACGCCATTGCTCTCTAGATTCAGAAGGACCAGATACAGTATGCAGGTTAAAAAAGTAGAACTTCGGATTCCAATACCAGATTTCCTCTTCATTACTTGTCTCTAATGAAATATTAGTCAATGAAACATCTAATCGCTTATTAAAAACTGTCATTGCATACAAATTCAGGACAGCAAAAAATCCATAACGTTTCATGAACATGGATGCCGCTACTCGCTTATCTGGCGCAGATATCTTCTGCTGGACATTCTCCAAATATTGTTTAATCTTCTCTTCCTTTAAAAGCTCTATCACAGGACTTGATAGGTTTGATCGAAATTGTTGACTACTAAAACGAAATTCCTTTAATTGTTCGATTTCTGTTTCCAAAAGGAGGTTTGACATATTAAACTCCTACCTTCTCTAATCAAATGCGCCTTGGCGTATTTGCGCCCAGATTTTTTCGAGCTTGCTCGAAAACTTCCATTGAAAATCTGTGGCATCCGCCGTAGGCTTTAATTTTATTCAGCATTTCTGCTGAATAAGATTAATACGTCTTCCTTTGCCGTGAGGAATGCATAGAGGCGTTCCAAACAATGGATCAGTGGCAACATCACAATCCATGCCAAACACATCTTTGACCAGACTCTTATTGACAACAAATTCAGGCTTGCCCTGTCCATAAATTTGTTTGTTTTTAATCGCGACAATATGATGGGCATAGCGGCATGCTAAATTCAAATCATGCAATACCATGATGATAGTTCGTTGTTCTGTTTCATTAAGTTCAAATAACAGGTCTAAAATTTCGATTTGGTGTGTCATATCGAGATATGTTGTTGGTTCATCAAGTAGGATAATATCGGTTTCCTGTGCAAGTGTCATTGCAATCCAAGCACGTTGACGTTGACCACCCGAGAGAGAGTCGACCGTGCGTTCTGCGAAATCCTGCATATTGGTAGCTTCTAGTGCGTGATTAACCATTCTTTCATCTTCTTCTGTCCATTGCTTAAGCCAATTTTGGTATGGATAACGACCTTGTTTTACTAACTGGAGGACGGTTAATCCTTCTGGTGCAGTTGGTCCTTGGGGAAGGATGGCAAGCTTTCTAGCTATTTCTTTTGTCGGAAGCTTAGCGATTCTTTCCCCTTCAAGGAGAACAGCCCCATGTTTTGGTTTTAGTAATCTTGCTAAAGAACGTAACAAGGTTGATTTACCACATCCATTTCCACCAATGAAAACGGTGATCTCCCCTTTTGGAATTTCAAGATGCAAGTCTTCTATGATAATGGAATCTCCGTACGATAGTGTTAAGCTTTCCGTTTCAAGTGCATTCATCCCAAACGCCCCCTTTTACTTTTTCTAGCTGTTCCGAGTCTTGTATAGCAAGTAGATAAAATAAGGTGCTCCGATGGCAGCGGTAAACACGCCTGCTGGTACTTCGGTTGGAGAGAAAGCAGTTCTACCAATTAAATCCGCTAGCATGACAAGAATCCCCCCTAAAAGGGCAGCTGTGGGGAGCAATGCTCCAAATGCTGAACCGACTAATCTCCGTGCCATATGTGGTGCCATTAATCCAACGAAACCAATCCCTCCGGCAAACGCAACTGCACTACCTGTTAATGCAGTACTTACTAACAATAAAAGAAATCTATGTTTTTGTACCGCACTTCCCACTCCGGTTGCTAACTCTTCACCTAGTTCTTGAATGTTTAGGTGTCGTGCAAGCATGAAGCAGATAATCAATAAAATAATGACAACAGGACTAAGTATTTGTACATTTGCCCATGTTGACCCATTAACAGTACCTGTAATCCAAATATTCGCCTGGCTAGCTTGATAGATTGGTCCCATTACCATAAGTGTTGTTGTCAATGCTTGTGTGAGTGCAGAAACACCAATTCCGATCAGCACAAGGCGTATGGGCGAAACACCATTCTTCCAAGCCAACACATAGACCAAAAATGCGACAACAGTTGCACCAATAAATGCAGCCACAGGCATCCATTTTATACTGACGGTTAGTGCATTACTGGAATTAGAAAAAATGGTTAAGAAGGCAACGACGGCAACAGACGCACCACCTGTAATTCCTAAAATATCTGGTGAGGCTAATGGGTTTCGAATAATTCCTTGTAGAATACTCCCAGCAGCTGCAAGGGCCATTCCCACTAAGAATGCAATGATAATCCTTGGTAAACGAAAGGATGTGACAACCAACTGTTCCATTTTTGAGCCATATCCAAACAATGTTTTTACAACAGTAACGGGGTCTATCTTCATTTCACCTAACCCTGTACTGACTAAAAATAAAATAATTGTTATTACTATTAGAACGAATACCGTTATTAGTGATTTATGATCGATTAGATAAGAGATGTTTCCCTTTTTTCCAAATCGAATGGATCGATATTTATTCACGCTTTATGAAACCCCTTTCTTGCCACATAAATAAAGAAAGGTGTTCCAATTAAAGCTGTCATAACACCGACTGGCACCTCTTCTGGCATGACAATATATCTGGCAGCTATATCAGCCAGTAGAAGTAAAACACCACCAAGGATTCCGCAGTATGGCAGGATCCATCGATGATCAATTCCAACTAAACTCCTAGCAAGGTGTGGAATAACTATCCCAATAAATCCAATTGGTCCGGCAACTGCCACTGCACCACCAGCTAGTAGAATAATCGTAAAGGCTGTTAATAGCTTGACAGTTCCAGTTCGCTGTCCTAAGCCTTTTGCAACATCCTCTCCCATTGTAAGAACGTTGATTTTATTGGCTAATAAAAGGGATGCTACCCATGCCACTGCTAAATAAGGAAGAACACTCGTTAACATTTCAAGCTTTCGTCCTTGAATAGAGCCCGCAAGCCAAAATAATACTTGATCTAATGCCATTTCATCAATAACTAGTAATCCTTGTGTAAAGGATGAGAACATCGCAGCCATTGCAGCACCTGCTAATGTTAACTTCATTGGAGTAAGGCCTTCTCTACCTAGTGAACCAATAAAATAAACGATAAACGCAGCAATCGCTGCTCCTAAAAAAGCAACCCAAGTAAATGCTTGTAAGGAGTTTATCGAGAATATTGAGACACCTGCTACTAAAAAAAATCCCGCTCCTGCATTTACGCCGAAGATACCTGGTGATGCCAATGGATTTTTCGTTAAAGCTTGCATGAGTGCCCCTGCTATTCCTAAACTTGCTCCTACAGCTGTAGCAATAAGTGCGCGAGGTAAGCGAATTGTTTCAATGATAATATGTTCATTTGAACCATCAAATGCCGTGAATGTTTGATAGGCCATTTTCCAAGATGTATCGGTATATCCATACACAATACTTGCACACATTGAAAAAAGTAATAGTAAAATTCCGATTATAAGGCCTGCAGATTTAGCTTGATTTGATTTCAAAACCATTATAGTAAGACTCCTTGAATGATTAGAAAAGCGCAAGGTGCACAGTATTAGGCGACAAGCATAAGACGACCCCAACCTTATGAAGCGATTGACTTATGGCCTCGAGCCGATGGCTTCTTGGGCTAGACGTTGTGAAAAAGTCATGTATGACTTTAGTTAAACATGTTTATGTTATATATTAGGTCGTTTTTTGTTAGGCTTTACTATTCATATGTCTTCTTATTCATCTTAATAAGAAAGCGAAATTAGTAAGTTAGTTCTCTTTTAGTCTATTTGAATTGAGAATGATTGTCAATGGGATGAAAACCATTCTCAATTTTATATTGACTAAAGATTTAATTCATTTTATCATCATAAGTGAATAATTGAAAATCATTATCAATTAATAGGAGGGTACATAATGAACTTTAGAAAGAAAGCTTATCTAGGATTCCTAACATTGGCTGTATTATCACTTCTTTTAGCTGCTTGTGGTGAAGCAGATAATACAGACAAAGGCAATAACGAAACTGAGGGAGCTAATACATACACGGTTGAACATGCCATGGGTACAACTCCAATCAGCAAAAATCCTGAAAGAATTGTCATTTTAACAAACGAAGGGACAGAAGCCCTATTAGCAATGGGAGTTAAACCAGTTGGCGCTGTTCGTTCTTGGATTGGCGACCCATGGTACGACCATATCGAGGACCAAATGGAAGGTGTCGAGGTTGTCGGTGAAGAAAGCAATGTAAATATCGAAGCTATTGCTGCACTAGAGCCAGATTTAATTATCGGTAATAAAATGCGCCAGGAAAATATTTATGAGCAACTAAAAGCGATTGCTCCAACTGTTTTTGCTGAGGATTTACGTGGAGATTGGCAAAAGAACTTTACCCTTTACTCAAAAGCCATCAATAAAGAAGAAGAAGGTAAAAAAGTCCTTGCTGAATTTGAAGACCATTTAAATCAGGTTAAAGAAAATATCAATACCGATGCTGAAGTGTCAGTCGTACGCTTTATGGAAGGAAGAACACGGATTTATTATACTGATTCCTTTTCAGGTGTGATTTTCGAACAATTAGGCTTGAAACGTCCACAGCATCAGGTTGATTTATTTGCTGAAAATCCTGAAGATCAGTTTGCAAGAGAAGTGGACCAAGAAAAAATCCCATTAATGGATGCTGATGAAATCTTTTATTTCACATACGAAACCGGTAATGGGGAAGCTACAAAGGTCGAGGAAGACTGGATTAACAATCCGTTATGGCAAGGTTTAAATGCCGTGAAGGAAGGCAAAGTGCACAAAGTAAGTGACCCTATTTGGAATACTGCAGGTGGCGTTCTAGCAGCAAACCTCATGCTAGATGACATTGAAAAATACTTAGCAAAGTAAAAACACAAAGTGTAAGTGCCTTGAATGCGGAACATTGACTAACTGCTGCCACGTCCTGTGGCAAACGTCAATGTCAGCACTTCCTGTGTTAGTCCGACCAGCATAACAAAAGACAGCGAGAAGGATGCATTTTATCATTCTTTTGGATTGGCTAGACCAGATAGGCGCTAGGCGCTGGAACTGGACATTAGAAAAGCTCCCACCTTTTTGGCGGGAGCTTTTCTTTTAGTTATGTCTTAGCTTTTCTAAAATAACTTGCGCCTCATATCCATCCTTAAAGGTATAGAGTCGGTTTTCTTTACCTTCAATAGCGGAAAAGAGATTGTCAATGAGTGTGGCTGTTTCAGTCGTTTCAATCTCAATCTGTTGAATTTCTTCTCCTAGCTTGCCGCCCTCAAGCTTTGCCCAATCTATTAGTTTTAGTGTTCCTTCTGTACCATATGCAGTATAAGAGATTCGTTCAGCTCCAGCAATTTGGCTGATTCCATTTATTAAAAATGGGGTACCACCCTCTAGTTCTAATGAAGCAATGATCCCTGTTTCACACTTTGTCTTATCTTCAGGAAGTTCCAATATACTATTTTGATAAGTAATTGAACCAAAAATTCGTTGGGTTAATTGAATAAAATGAACCCCTACCTCCAGTACAAATCCACCTTGTTCTCGACCTGCAACCCAATCATTCTGTTGCCATAAACGTGGCCAGTTTGGAAAATTCATTGAAAGTTCAAGCTTTCTTAATTTACCTATGTACCCTTCCTTAATCAACCGATCAAAGCTATTAGCAGGGTTGCTATAATTTAGCGGGAAATTCATAGCATGAATGATTCCTTCTTGCTCTGCTTTTTCTAACATTTCCCTCGCCTCTTCAACTGAATTTGCTAGAGGCTTCTCACATAAGATATGTATTCCTTTTTCAATGACATCCATTGTAACAGCATGGTGATATTTAGGCGGGACCGCTACATAGACAAGGTCCAAATCCTCATTAACTAGCATATCGTTGTGGTTATCATACCAATTGATATCACCTGATTTTTCAGCCATTTCTACAGCTCGTTCTTTTTCCTTATCAACGACTGCTGTTACTGTTGTATGTTTGTTCGCATTAAAACCCTGGATTAATCTTTCTCCAATTGCACCAAGGCCAACTACTCCTACTCTTACATGTTTCATCATATCTCTCCTCCCCTTTCCCCATTATAATTCTAGCCAGTAAAATCGTCTATCACGACAAAAAAATCCCCCCTGAAATTCACTCAGGAAGGTAGGAGTCCTCTTATAAAAATGATTTTATATCATAGATATGACCATTGATTAATTCTTGGTTAACAATGAGGTCTAGGATAACACCTGCAATAAAGTCTGGTGATCGTAGCATCCCTTTTTCATTATATTCGATGAATTGGTCAACCTCAATAAAGTCCTCTTTGTTTGTCTTTCTGATTATCTCCTGCATCTCTGTATCCATAACGCCTGGTGAGAATGAGATCATAGTTACTGGATTTTCAGTGGTTTCCTGCTCAAAGCCAACTGATTTTGTGAACATATCGATTCCTGCTTTTGATGAAGAGTATGCAGTCCATCCATGTCTAGCCCGGTTTGCAGCACCTGAAGAAATATTCACAATTACCTTTTTAGTTGAAAACGATGCCGTATGGCGAATGAAGTATGAACTTAACAACATTGGTGCCAACAGATTCACATGCATATTTGCGGTTAGTTCTTTTGGACTTGCCTTTCCAATTGGTTTAATTGGATCAATCATACCAGCATTGTTTACTAAGTAAATTCCTTCAGCATTTGAGAAGTCAATAGATGAAAAAATTCGCTCCATCACTTTTTCGATTTCTTCACTCTTTTGGAGGTCACAAGAAAAATAATAAAGATTGATGCCCTTTTCAAACGCTAATTCTTTTAACTCATTATTTTGCTTTCTAGAGATACAAAATAAAGTATGATCCTTGTCCAAGATCTGCTTAACAATGGATTCTCCTAATCCCCTAGATGTCCCAGTTATAATAAAATATTTCAAATAAGACACTCCTATTACCTTTATCTTTGCCACTATTTACTAGTAAGTATATCATACACTACCGAAAACTGGTTGCTATAAAAGAAGCTCTTTGTCACAAATTTATTGCGTAATACCAGTCTCAGTAATCGTTACCTCTGAATGAACCTCTATATTTATATTTGGGTAATTTAGTTCCCATTTTTCAAAGTCTAAACCACGAGTTGAGTGTCTAGCCATATATCCAATCCCAACTGGGTCAATATTTTTTTCTTGAAAATCTTTTAACATTGCTTCGGATTTATCTTTTATTGTGCCTTCGAGTTCTTCTACTATCTTTTGAATCAATTTGGGATTTGTTGTTTGTCCAGAAAATTCACTCAATATCCCTTGAAATTTAATGGTAATGTTTACCTTTGGCTCCCCATTTATTTCCTCGATCTTTATTTTTCTTTTTGATTTAATGCGCCTGATAGATGCATACTCATCTGTACCTTTTAATCGTATAGTATATGCACCTTCACCATAATCTTCGACCAGCGCCTTAAAAAAGAACAAATCAGGCTCATCGATTTTAGCCACCATTTTACCATGCTGAAACAGTCCAAGCCCTGTTATCTCCATCTTATTAGAAAGCAGTTTCATAGTTGGGAGATAGGGATCCATACCCTCCATATAATGTCTATACATAAAAGTATGAAGATCAGACCTAGGTAAATCTCGTTTCTCGATATTATGTTGTAACATGATTGATAAATATTCCCCAGTTCCCCTGTTTCCTAAACTCTTTTCTAATACGTCACTTGTCTTTCCTTCAACAATCGCTAGATTGATTTTCGATCCGATGCTTGCATCACGTTGAAGGGCGTCAATATATCGTAGTATTCCGTTTTTTGCAAGCTCATTTTCATACAAAACAACGCGGACAGCACCTGTCACTAATGGATCCGCTGACTTTTTTTGTAGCACATTAATAATTTCTTTGGCTAACACTGATTCCCCAGTGAAGCTAGCATTGTCGATGCTTTTGTCTGCTTTAAAAACAGGGATAACAGCCGTACCTTTAATTTTTTGACCCTCAGCTCTATCAAATCCAACTGCTGCCACCATATTAATTTCGTCTATTATTTCTTCAGATATTCTTCCATATAAGATTGTTATTAATGTAATGGTACAGAGCGCAATTCCTGTAAGTACTTTTTTCATTTTTTCTCCCTCATTTTACGAACAACTAGTGTAATTATGAAGAGGATTGGAATATAAGCAAAAATATAATAAAGTCCAAAATTTGCCATATATCCACTGAGCATGTCTATTTGTTGACGAGATTTAATAAGACTGCTAGCAACTAATACGATTGGTAAAATCCAAAGTAACGATTTTCGTTGTTGCACCGAAAATACTTTTTTGATTCCTCTGCCAGCTCCCCACAATGCAATACAAATATTGGGTAGGATTACAAGAAACCATGATGCGATTCCAACATACTCAAATCGCTCTACGAACGGCATGTTGATACTTTTAAACATGGTTAGAGTTGCCCAGATTATTTTATCTATTTGGTCAGCGCTAAAATACATGGTTGCTGTAACGCTAGCAATTAGATATAAACTCGTTGTTGCTAAGACACCTAGGTGGGCCCATTTTTGGGACTTTGGCGGATTTTTAATAAATGGATAAAATAGCAAAAGCGCTTCAAAACCCATGATGCTTAGGGACATATCCTTTGTTCCTCTTGCAATTTCTGTTACCGAATGATTCATAATTGGTAACAAATTGCGCACATGGCCATAATCCAAAGGAAAGAAAACTAAAAGAAGTATATATAATGGGAGGACAATACTAAAAAAACTAATGCCCGTTACCGTTCTAAAACCACCTAAGATAATATAGTACGCTAGCACAATAGTGAAAAAACCAAAAACCCAACTATTGAATTCTGGGAACATCCATACCTGAATGACCTCAATATAACTTCGTAAAACGGTTACCGCTAATGCCATAAGGTAGAGAATAAATAATAGGCTAAGAAGGCCCCCTATCCACTTTCCAAAAATCTCTTTATGAACATCAACAACGTCTCCCCCTGAATAATCTAAGATTTTATAAATAATCCATACAATGATGTGTACAGCCACCCCGGCTAGTATGACGGAGATCCAACTGTCATACCCTGCTGATTTCGCTATGATCCGTTGGAAACCGAGCATTCCTACCCCTACTTGCATGGAATGAATTAAGAAAAAGACAAAAATAGGAGAAACTAAAAATGATTCTTTGATCCTTTCCATCGTTGCAACTCCTTGGAATCAAATACGCATGAATACGGTGAAGCTATTCATCAATATCTTTTTTTGTTTCTGCTTTCTTTTGATTAAAACGTTTTTTATCTTCCGGACGTAAATAACCCGGACGTTTTGCAAGCTGAGAATATGGTAGCCGAATAAATGCATCCTTTAAATCTCCAACACGTAGTGGGTAAATTGGTTCTAAGAATGGCCGACCTAAAGATGTTAATCGTATTAAATGGGCTAATAGAAAACAAAAACATAGAACAATTCCGATTAATCCCCATAACTGAGAGAAGATAAGAAATGGAAAACGAATGATACGAATTGTATTACCCATCGTATAAACGGGTGTTGTAAAAGATGCTAATGCAGCCAGTGCAACCATAATCAACAATACATTACTCGTAAGACCTGCTTCAACAGAAGCAGTTCCTATAACGATACCGCCCACGATACCGATTGTTTGACCAACTTTTGCAGGAAGCCTTGCTCCTGCTTCCCGAAGGAGTTCTATGACGATTTCTAAAAACAATGCCTCTAGAATCGGTGGCAAAGGAACTTCACGCCTTGAGATAACTAAAGTGGCCAGTAGATCCCTAGGAATTAATTCATGATGATATGTTAGTACAGCGACATAAATCGGCGTTATTAATATTGAAAAGATGACCGAAAAAAGGCGAAGTAACCTAACAAAGGAAGCGATGTACCAGTTCAAGAAATAGTCTTCAAATGATGAGAAAAACTCAACAAGTGTAGTTGGAGTAATGATGGCTTGTGGTGATCCTTCTGAAAGCACCACTACCTTCCCCTCAACTAATACAGACGCAACCCTGTCAGGCCGTTCCGTTTCAAGCATTTGTGGGAAGGGTGAATTCGTATTATCAACAATCATTTGTGATATATAAGAGCTATCACTTATTTGGTCAAAGTCAATATCGCTAATTCGTTGTAATACAGTTTGTACATTTTCCTTCTCAACAATATCTTCAATATAAACCACTGCTACCTTAGTTTTTGATAATTTACCAACAGTCAGTTCCTTTACCCGTAATTCAGGCACAGGTAGTCGCTTTCGGATTAGGTTTAAATTGGTATCAAGTGATTCAACAAATGCCTCTTTTGGTCCAGTAACACTAAATTCCACTTCAGGGGAGTTGACTGATCTTTTTTCAAATTTCACTGCATCTACAAGTGCACAATAACCGTCACTTTTGTGAAATTGAATCATAATACTACCTTGTAAAATCTTATCTTCAATTTCCCTAGGATTTTTTGAAATCACAATTTCCTTATTTGGAATAATTGCTTTAAGGTCTCGAATTGAATAGACTTTCGCATAAAGTAAATAAGGTAGTATTTGTTCGTTAATGGTTTTTGTATCAATAATATTTCGTTGATAACAAATCCAATACGGGCGAATTGCTTGTTTATTGAATTGGCAAATGAAATCTTCTGATTTTCGAAAGGTTTGATATATTTCCTCCGTTAACCTTGGTTTCTTATCTTCCTTTTTGAACCAATTTGCCATTGCTATCACCCTTTTGCTTTTAACATGTTTCTTGAATTTCTACTTCTTTCCCTCCTGTTAGTTATTCCATGAAATGTATGGAAATTATGCATACTATTTCTTCTTACTTTCAATTTATTGGAATGAAAGTAAGGCATGAAAGTATGTTGTAAGCAAGATACTAAGAGGAAAGTGCAAGTGCCTGCTTATTGGCGACAAGCATAAGACAAGCCACTGACAGAAGGTGCTTTTACCTTCCGAAGAGACTCGAATGAACCTGAGAGCCAATGCGGCCAGGAACTAGACAAGAAAAGTGTGGTTGAGGTGATATATCAATGTGGAATAAAAAGAGACTTGCAATAGTAGCATTAATAATTGCTGTTGGGTTATCGATTTTCGTTTCTTTTAGATTATTTGACAATAATGGGGATCAAGCTAATTCAAAAACATCTTCAACTCATAGCGCTCTCCACCCATTAAAAAATGAAACAATCGATACGTCCCCACAGGTGATGAATGTAGACTCCATTCAACTGTACAACAATGTGCAAAAGCAATTAGATAACCATGAAGAAATCGATGTAATTGACCATAACGGCAAAGAGAAAAGCCATTACCATCATCACCAAGTTATTGTTGATTTTAAACATCTTTTAAAGAAGGATGAAATTAATCAAATCGAAAAAGATATCGAAGGAAAGCTACTTCGCAAACTAGATTCTTCTTATATTTTTGAATCAAATAACATGAAAACACCTGAGATGATTTCTTATTTCGATAGAAGGAAGGACGTTGAGTTTGCCGAGCCTAACTATATAATGATGCAAAATCAGCAAGCACCAAATGACCTCCTTTATAACGATTTCCAATGGAATCTACGTATGATTGATTCCGAAAATGGCTGGGGTATAACACAGGGATCAGATAAAGTTAAAATAGCCATAATTGATACAGGGGTAGATTTGGATCATCCCGACTTAGTGAACCGAATTACGGAGGGTTACAACATCCTAAAAGACAATAATGTCCCAGATGATGACAACGGGCATGGTACACATGTTGCCGGAATCATTGCTTCGCAAACAAATAATCACGAAGGAACTGCAGGAGTCACGTGGTTTAACCCTATTATGCCAATAAAAGTAATGGGCTCAGATGGATATGGATCAACCTTTGACATTGCTCGTGGTATCATTTGGGCAACTGATCATGGGGCTGATGTAATTAATCTTAGTCTTGGTAATTACCAAGGATCAAAATTGCTGAAACAAGCAGTTGATTATGCATATAGACATGACGTTGTGATGGTGGCTGCTTCTGGCAACGATAATTCAAGCCAACCGAGCTACCCATCTGCGTACCCACAAGTATTAAGTGTTGCAGCTGTTGATTTAAACGGTGATAAAGCAGAATTCTCCAATTATGGAGATTATATCGATGTCTCAGCACCAGGAGTGACAATACCGAGCACTTATATTGATGAGCAATATGCTGCATTGTCTGGAACTTCAATGGCAGCACCACATGTTGCTGCGCTGGCTGCCTTAATGCGCTCCATTAATCCAAACCTTTCTAATAAAGAAATCATGGAGATGATCAAGGGAACAAGCCTAGATCTTGGTAAAGCGGGGAAAGATATTTATTTTGGCGAGGGATTAATCGATATTGTTCAAGCTCTCGAAAAAGCAAAAGTAGGAACCAGTTAATTGTTGATCAGTAGTAAATAACCGTGAAAAAGTGGGGCTTCCCCACTTTTTTCTTTTCACATTCATATTACATCCGATTATGGATACGATAAAAAATGGAAATCCAATAATGGAAATTTTGTTAATGGAGGGAGGACATTGTCGCAAACTAGAACTCAACAACGAAGTGAGTTTCGTCTCATCATAGCTGCCTTCCTACTTATCGTCATTTTTGTATCTCCTTATTTTATCCTTGGTGAGAATGCTCATCTACGAGTTCACGACAACTTAGATTCGAATCTTGCATGGTATAAGGTTCTTTCAGAAAGCAATCAAATGCTCGGGTCAGTTGATGCCACAATCCCTCAAATTATTAATGGTAATCTTCAACGAGGTGCATTTGGAACCGAATTTAGCGGAATTGTATGGCTACATGCCGTTTTTCCACCAATGATTGCCTATGGACTGAGCCAGTTTATCACGAGAATCTTTGCGTTTTTAGGCATGTATTTATTACTAAGAAAGCATTTTCTCACTCGTCATGAATGGTCTTGGATTCGTGTTGGGGTTTCACTAGCCTTTGCCTTAACACCTTTTTGGCCGTCTGGAATGCTGAGTACACTCGGGATGCCACTTGCCTTATGGGCACTCCTAAATATCCGAGCTGGGGAGAAATCATGGGTAAACTGGTTGACACTGACCTTACTTCCCTTTTATGCGAGCATTGTTCTTGGATTTTTCTTTTTTATAAGCGCAATGGGGATTTTATGGCTGATCGATTGCTTCCGCGGCAAGGGTTTGAACCTTCGCTTTTTATGGGCACTCATCTATTTCACATTCATTTTTATGGTAGTTGAATATCGTCTTGTATACTCCTTTTTATTTATGGATGAACCAAATAGTCGGGATGAATATTTTCATGCACGATTATCATTTTTACGTGCTCTCCGTCTATCTCTAAAAAATTATGTACTTGGTCATACCCATGTAATGAGTGTTCATGGCTTGGTTATTTTGCCAGTTACCATACTTGCATTGAATGTTGTTATCATGAAGAAAAAATGGAAACAAGAGAAAGTTTTCCTTTTCTTACATGTTCTTAATGCTGTATTGTCCGTTTGGTATGCCTTTTGGTTTTATAAGGGGTGGGTTCCTTTAACGGAACGATTTCACTTTTTAGACACCTTTAATTTTGCAAGATACCATTTTCTAAGGCCAATGGTTATTTATGTTTTGTTTGCTATTTCGTTAAAAATTTTATGGGAATACCGGGTTGGGTGGAAGCGTGCAAGTTTGGTATTCCTAGCAGCACAGCTAGTAATTGTGGCGTCTTTTAATGAAGAAATTGTTTATAAAAACAAGCCATCTTTTCTGCAATTTTTTGCTGAAAAACAATTCGAGGATATCAAGGACTATATAGGTTTGCCGCAAGAGGAGTATCGTGTAGCTAGCATCGGTCTTCACCCTGCTATCGCTCAGTATAACGGGTTTTATACACTGGATACATACAATAATTTTTATCCCCTTTCTTATAAACATCAGTTTCGGAAAATTATCGCCAAGGAATTGAAAAAGGACAAGAAACTGCGCCAATATTTTGATGAATGGGGTGGCCGGTGCTACATCTTTTTAGATGAACTTGGCAAGCACTATATGTTTAAAAAAACGTCGAAAAAAGAGATTAAGAAAATGGAACTGAACATGCAAGCATTTTATGAGATGGGCGGGCGGTTTATCATTTCATCTCTGCCTATTCAAAATGCAGACGAAAATCATTTAGTCCTTGAAGAGACTTTCGATTCTCCAGAATCTGCATGGAGGGTTTATTTATATCGAGTTTCAATCGATTAAGTAATAAGGTTATTTTCGGCCAATAGGCTGTGGGAATTTTCAAGGAACTGAGGGACATATTCTCTGTCACAATCAGGGGCCCTTTCCGACTCACTGCGAACGAGGAATATGCTCTCTGTCACAATCAGGGGCTCTTTCCGACTCACTGCGAACGGAGGGACTTGCTCTCTGTCGCAACCAGGGGCTCTTTCCGACACTAGGCGAACGGAAGGACATACTCACTGTCGCAATTAGGGGCTCTTTCCGACACAAGCGAATGGAGTGACATGCTCTGTGTCGCAATCAAGGGCT
>Ga0180217_1001007_pt1 | contig 34708 bp, 32 predicted proteins | sample eDN3rd37CBELigOP_FD_128521 | JGI IMG/M metagenome (GOLD analysis project Ga0180217, IMG submission 128521) | Enriched Organic Plus compost microbial communities from Emeryville, California, USA - eDNA 3rd pass 37_C BE-Lig OP (version 2) (version 2) ... | reverse complement strand
GTGGACCCGGTGGCGGCGTCCGAACTGGCGTGGAGGCTGGCGGCGGTGGTGGACATGGGGGGCGGGGTGGCGATGCCGGCGTGGGGCGTGCAGACCGAGGCGGTGCGCCGGCTTGGGGAGGACCTGGTGAACCCGGTGCTGTCGGGGCATGAGGCGGCGACGCGGGCACGAATCTGGGTGTCGGAGCAGCGGCGGGCGGTGGCGTGGATCGCGGACGACGCGGGGCTGGCGGACGCCGCGACCGGGGCGTCGATTACGGTGGCGGGGGTGGCGAACCTGACGCTGGAGCCGGCGCTGGCGTGGGCCGCTTACGAGGGGGGCGCGCGGAGCGCCGAACTTGCCGCGGCCGGGGCGCTGTCGGCGGGGCGCGTCGCCTGCGTCGCGCCGGTGGGGGGCGGGACGGTCGTGCAAGTCGGGGTGGGGACGCGGACGATGGTGCGCGACGCAGCGCCGGCGGTGGTGCCGGTGCGGCCGCCGGGGCTGCGGATCGGGCCGCTGGTGCCGGACATGTCCATGGTCTCGTGGCTCGCGCACGGGGCCGATGCGGGAACGCCGACGCCGGTGGCGGTGGAGCCGGAATGGGCGACGGCGGCGTTGCTGTACCGCACGGAGGCGGGCGCCGCGGGCGAACCGGGAGCGGGGGAGGGAGGGGGAGGAAGATGGACACTCTACATTGAGTGCCGGCGCGAGCCGCCTCCGCCAGAGGGAGCGACGCCGGCGCCGGAATCCGGACGCGCGGCGCAGTTGTCGCCGCCGGGGATCGGGGAGGTGCAGCGCGGGCCCGTGGGGCCAGCGACCGGCGGCGGGCGCGCGGCAGCGCCGGCGAGCGAGGCGAGAGAGGAACTGCGGATCTGGCTGGGGCCGGCGGGGGCGCCGTCGTCGCGGCTGAGGGTCTTTACATCCGGGCTGGTGCTGGACGATGCGACGCCGGGGCGGCCGGCGGAGCGGGTGGCGGTCCGCAGCGAGCCGGACCGCTGGGCGTGCTGGGTGCCGCTGCCGGCGCAGGCGCTGCCGGCGGACGGGCGGCTGCGGATCGCGATCGAGCGGACCGACGCTCGCGGCGTGCGGACGGCGTGGCCGCGGCCGATGCTGCCGTGGCAGCGCGAGCCGGGGCGGGTGGTGGTGGACCTGAATATGTGGGGGCAGTGAGTGCGGCGGGCCACCCGGTACGGGCGCTCTCAGAAGGTGATGCGGCCGCCGATGCGGACGAACGGCGTGGGGTCGGTATTGACTTCGGCGACCTCGTGGCCGTCGCGGTCGTCGATCTCGAACTCCTGCCAGACGACGGCGCCGCCCATGATTTCGAGCGAGACATTGGGGGCGGGTCGCCACTGGAAGCCGACGCCGACCTGGGCGCGTGAGTCGCGCAGGACGCCCTCCGGGAGCGGGTTGTCGTCCTCGAGGCGGTACTCGCGCAGTTCCCACCCGCCGCTGAGCAGGAAGGAGACCTCGTCGGTCACCCCGGCGTTGAGCGTCAGGCCGAGGCCCTCGCTGGTGAGGCTGATGCCTTTGCCGACGCTCCACTCCAGCCCGATGATGGGGATAAAGAGCGGGTCGTCCTCCAGACGGCTGGTGACGCCGCCGCCGAGGGAGACGGCGAAGGTCTCGGTAACCTGGTAGCGGAAGCCGCCGTAGCCGCCGCCGGTGAGCGTGTCGCCGAAGTCGGCGTCGAAGGTGCCGGAGGCCTGCGCGATGCCGCCGACGAACCACGCGGAGCGCGGCGACTGGATGATGAGGATCTGCGGGCGGACGGTGACGCGGTAGGCCTCGGCGAAGGGGTCGCCGACGGTCTCGATGATGTCGAAGACGTCGTCGAAGTCGTAGTTCGAGATCTCACCGTCGATGCCGAGGGAGAAGCGGAGACGCTCGTTGAGCGGCATGGCGAAGGAGATGCCGGCGCCGCCGCGGGTGATCGAGACGTCGATGGGGAGGTCGTCGAGGTTGGCGTTGAAGGTGTGCTCGACGAAGAAGCGGGGGGTGATGCGCAGGCGGGCCATCTCGCGCCGGCGCAGGGCTTCCTGCTCCTCGGGAGAGGGAGCCGGGGGCGGGGCCTCGATGGCGGGCGCTGGGGGCGCGCCGGTGCGCGGGCTCTCGGGGCCGGCGGGCTGCGCGGGTGCCACGCCCGCGGCGGTGAGCGCGAAGAGCACGGCGGCGGGCAGGCGAACGTTCATCCCCTTCTCCTGAGCGGGCGGGCGCGGACGCGATGACCCGCGCCGGGCCGGGCCCGCGGACGATACGCGATCAGGGGCGCATCCGCCACGCGTAGATGATCCACTCCAGGCAGGCCAGGAGCAGGCCCGCGAGGACGAACCAGTGCCAGATCTCGCGCGGGCCGCGCCCATCATCTGCGCCGGGGGCGCCGGTGACGCCTGCGCCGACGATGTCGAGGGAGGTCGCCGTCGCGAGGAGGCTCTCGTGCGGGTCGGCGAGGTTGACGGCGATCGCGGCGTCGGCGGGGAGGACGCCGGTGAGCGTGTAGAGGCCGGCGCGCTCGAGGACGCCGATGGGGACGACGCCCGCGTCGGCGCGGTCCACGTCGGCCAAGTCGATGGTGAAGGCGATCGGTCCGGAGACGCCGATCGAGTTCGCCCCGCGCTGCACGCGGACGGTGACCGGCTCGTCGGTGCGGTACGAGCGGCCAGCGTCGCCCTCGGCGCGGAGCGTGAGGAAGTCCATTGCGTTGGCCATGAGGACGGGGAAGGCGACATCCGGCCCGAGGGTGCTGCGGGCGAGTTCGAAACCGACGATGACGCGGCGGATGGAGCCCTGCTCGATCAGGCCGATGAGCGTGCCGTGCGGACCCTCGGCGAGTGAGGCCGCGGCGGTGACCTGGCCGGCGGCGTCGGGGGCGCCAGGCGACGTATCGCCTGAGGGCGGGAGGGTGACGACCATCGGCGGTTGCACGACGATCGGGTCGAGCGGGACGTGCCGCAGGAGCGGGTGGCCGCGGCGCCAGGCGAGGAAACGGCCGATCGGAGCGTCGTCGTCGCTCTGGGCACCCGGTTCTGTGGCCGAGACGGGCGTGACGTTCAGATCGGGGATCGGGAGGCCGGACCCGAAACTGAGCGTGGCGATCGGGGGGAGTGTCCGCGGCGTCACGCGGTCGAAGATGATCAGGTCGTACGCGGCGACGCCCTCGCCGCCGATGCTGGTGCGCTCGGCGTAGGCGGCCTCGTCGATGACCAGGAGCCGGCGCAGGTCCATTTCCTCGAGAACGGCGAGGAGGAAGCGGTCGGCCCTCGCGCCGGGGGCGACGACGAGGACGGCGGGGCGGACCGGTGAGGAGAGGACCACGCCTGCCGCGTCGTCCGCCGCGAGCAGATCGCGAGCGCCCGCTCCGGCGAGGGAGACGACGGCGACGCCGCCTTCGCGGCGTGAGAGTTCGAACGTCGCGGCGGCCTGGCCGGGGCGCGGACGGCCGGCTTCGTCCCACGTGAGCGAGGGGACGGTGATGGTCTTGGCGGTGACGGGCTCATCGCCGATGCGGAGTTGGAGCGTTGTTTCCGCCGTGGTCGGGGCGGCGTTCTGCACGCGGACGAAGAGGCGAACGAGGGCGGGGTCGTTGAGATCGCGCCGGGCGTTGAGGGCGACGATGCCGAGGTTCGCCGCGCCGCCAGCGCGGCGTGCGGGCGCATCGTCGGCGGCGGGGGAGGAGGGGGGCGGGGGGCCGACGGGGATGAGCGAGATGTCCACGCCCGCGATTCCCGGCGCGGTGAACGGCCCGCCGGAGGCGGGGGGGCGGAAGGCGCCGTCGCTGAAGATGTAAGCGGTGGTGCGCTGGGCGGGAGCGGCCTCGGCGGTGTCGCTCTCGCCGCCGCCGGTGGCGCTGAGCGTGCCCAGGAGGCGCAGGGCCTGCTCGAGGTCGCCGGGCTGGTCGCTGATGCCGATGGAGCGGACGGCGTCGCGGAGCGCGCCGGGGCTGTCGGTGAAGCCGGTGATGGCGCGGGCGTCGGCGGCCAGCGCGACGACCATCGCACGCGGGCGGCGGCCGCCCTCGCCGACGCCGGCGCGGCTCATGCGGTCGATCATCTCCTCGGCGAGGCGCTTGGCTTCTTCGAGCCGCGTGGAGCCGTCGGGCTGGCCGGTGCGCGGGTTGCGGCCGTCGGCGGCGGCCATGGAGGCGGAGCGGTCGATGATGAAGACGATGCGCGAGCCTTCCGGGCCGCCGCCCTCGATCGCGGGGCGGGCCAGGGCGGCGATGAACGCGGCGAGGGCGAGGAGTTGGAGGAGGAAGAGGGCGGTGGGGCGGAGCCAGCGCAGCGGGGTGTTGACCTGGAGGTCGTGCGTGGCCTTGGACCACAGGAGCGTGGAACTGACGCGCACGGGGCGGCGGCGGAGTTTGAGCAGGTAGAAGAAGATGAGGGCCGGGACGGCGATCGCCGCGGCGATGATCCCGGCCATCGGCGCGAGGAAGGTCACCGGCCCCACCCCTTCGGCGCGGGGGGCGCGATGGCCGGCGAGGCGCCGGCGGCGGGCGCTTCACGCGGAGCGGCCGGCGGCCGGAACCCCTTGGCGACGATGTAGATCTCGCGCGAAACGTCGCGGCTGGCGTCGGGCTTGAAGCCTTTGGCCTCGTTGAAGAGCGCCGCGGTCTCGCGGAGCAGGTCGGCGTACGCCTCGCCCTCGAAGACCTTCATGGCGAGGCTCCCGCCGGGGCGGAGGAGGGCGGGGAGCAGCGCCAGGACGCGCCGGCAGAGGTCCACGGAGCGGAAGTGGTCCGCGGAGCCGCCGCCGCCGCCGCTGGTGCTGGGGGCCATATCGCTGAGGACGGTGTCGTAGAGGCGGGGCGGGCCGGGGTGGCCCGGATCGGCGGCCAGTGCGAGGAGGTCCTCGGCGGGGGTTGTGAAGACATCCCCGACGGCGGTGCGCACGTTGGGCGGGAGGGTGGCCGTGACGGGCTGGAGGTCGAGGCCGGCGACGGCGCCGGTGGGGCCGACGATCTCCGCGGCGACCTGGAGCCACGAGCCGGGAGCGCAGCCGAGGTCCAGAACGCGGCCGCCGCGGGGGAGGATGCGTTTTCGCTCGTCGATCTGGTGGAGTTTGTAGGCGGAGCGCGCGGCGTACCCCTCGGCCTTGGCCTTGCGGAAGTAGGCGTCGTGGAGTTCGCGGCGGCGGGCCATCGGCACGGATGCTACGCGCCGGCGGGGGGGGCCCGCGCCGCGGCCCCGGCACGCGGGCTGCCTGTGGGGCTGGGGCGCTTGGTGTACCATGGGGCCGAGGAGGTCCCGCGTGCCGACGATCCGCATCACCACCGACATCCCGCCCGCTTCTCCCACACCCGCGCGGCCGCGCCGGTACATCCGCGAACTGGCGCCCTCGGAGCGGATCAGCGGGACCTTCTCGATCGCCAACGCGCAACTGGGGCGCACGAAGCAGGACAAGCCGTTCCTCAAGTGCCTGATCGGGGACCGGACGGGGCAACTGCCGGCGCGGATGTGGTCGATCGAGCCGTCGCACTTCCGGCGGCTGCCGACGGACGGGTTCGTGTACATCGAGGCGGAGACGCAACCGTACCAGGGGGAACTGCAACTGATCATCCAGAGCATCGACCCGGTGGAGCCGACGGTCGATCAGTTGCGGGAACTGCTGCCGTGCTCGGCGCGTGACCCGGAGGAGATGTTCGCGGAGGTGCGGGCGCTGCTGGACACGCTCCAGCACCCGGCGGCGCGGGCCCTGGCCAAGGCGTACCTCGATGACACCATCCTGATGGACGCGTTCAAGCGGTGCCCGGCGGCCAAGAGCATGCATCACGCGTACATCGGCGGGCTGCTGGAGCACACGCTGAGCCTGCTGAACCTGGCGGACCGGGTGTGCCCGCTGTATCCGAAGATCAACCGGGACGTGGTGATGCTGGGGGTGTTCCTGCACGATCTGGGCAAGACGCGGGAACTGGTCTACGACCGAACGTTCTCCTACAGCGACCGCGGGGAACTGGTCGGGCACGTCGTGGACGGGGCGATCATGCTCCACGACAAGGCGCAGACGGTGATGCGGACGCAGGGCGTGCGGCTGCCGCAGAACTTCGTGATGGTGCTCCAGCACATCATCCTGTCGCACCACTCGCTGCCGGAGTACGGGGCGGCGAAGATCCCGGCGAGCCCGGAGGCGATCCTGGTGGCGCTGCTGGACAACCTGGACGCCAAGACGTTCATCGCGCTCAACGCCGCGCGGCCGGACCTTGCGGCGGGGGCGGAGGGGGAACTGGGTGGGAACTTCACGGAGCGGCAGTGGGCGCTGGACACGAAACTCTTCCGGCCTGACCCGCTGGCGTGATGGGCGTCGCCGCGCCCGACGAGTCCCGCGGCGACCTGGTCTGCCCGTTCGGGCACTGGCCACCCCTCGGCTTTCGCCGGGCGCGAGCCCGCGGCGGCCGGGAAGCGCCCGCTCGGTGAGCGCTAGCATAAAGCATGTCCGAGGAAACCACGATCCAGGTGAACTTCGGCCGGCCGATGCCGATCTTCCCCTTGAACACAGTGGCGCTGCTGCCGCACGGGCTGATGCCGCTGCACATCTTTGAGGAACGTTACCGCCGCATGGTGAGCGACGCCCTCGACGGCTCGGGGCAGATCGCGATGGCGGTCTTCGAGGGGGATCGGTGGCTGAAGGAGTACCACGGGCGTCCGCCGGTGAAGCCGGCGGTCTGCATCGGGCAGATCATCCAGCACCGCAAGTTGCCCGACGGGCGGTACGACATCCTGCTCCAGGGGATCTGCCGCGCGAGGATCATCGAGGAACTGCCGGCCGACGGGGAGCGCCTGTACCGCCGGGCGATGCTCGAGCCGGTGGGGCTGCCGGTGGGGAGCGACGATGAGACGGAACTGGAGCCGTACCGGGAGCGCCTGGTGTCGCTGCTCTCCACGCCGCCGCTGACGGACCTGCGCGAGGGGCCGAAGGTGGTTGACTACCTCTCCGACGAGCGCGTGCCGACCAACGCGGTGCTCGAACTGATCGCGCTGTCGTTCCTGAGCGACCCCGAGTTCCGGTACCGGATGCTGGAGGAGGGGGAGGCGGTGCGCCGGGCCGATCTGGTCGAGCACGAACTTAAGACGCTGGGGCACCTGCTGGAGGCGGCGGCGCCGCAGCGGCTGGTGGAGTGGCCCAAGGGCGTGAGTTGGAACTGACCGGTTCTCCGACGGGGGGCACGCCGGGGGAATACGGGGACTGCGGGCCACGTTGGGAGGAGTTGGGGGCGACGTGGCGGCCGCGGCCGTCGGGAGCGTGGCGCATGCAGGCATCGCGGTGTGTTTCGATTCGTCGTGGGGCGGCCCTGCTGGCGGCCGCGGCGATGGCGATGGTCGGCGCGGGGTGCGAGAACGCCGGGCATGGGGCCCTCTCCGGCGCCGCCCTGGGCGCGGGCGCCGGGGCGATCATCGGGAGTTTCTCAGGCAACTTCGGCGAGGGGGCGGCGGTCGGCGCCGTGCTGGGGGGCCTGACCGGTGGCGTGATCGGCGATCAGAACGAGCGGTACAGCCGCGGCGGCTCGTCGTACACCACGTACGAGTACGGGTACTATCCGCACGGAACCGTGTCGTATTACGACACGACCGTGTATTACCACTCCGGTCATCATCACGGCCATCACGGTCACCACCATCACCATCACCACGGGCGTGGCTACCGCTTCGGCGGCTCGCGGTACCACTACTGAGCGATGGCGGCGGGTGGTGGGGGGGATCAATCCGCGTCGGACTCATCCGTGTCCGACTCGGCCTCGAGTTCATCCAGGGCCATCATCTGACGCCGGCGGTGCGCTGCTGGGCGCGGCGAGCGGGCGGCCTCGCGGCAGGCATCGGCGAGGAACTGGTGCAGTTTCTCGTGGTCCGGGTGGGCCTGCAGCCGCTCGTAGAGCATGTCGGCACGCGTGTACGGATCGGCCCCGGGGGGCACCTGCGCGATCCCGGCGTCGCCGAGGGCCTCGTTGGCCTCCAGCATCCACTCCCGCGTCGGGAGGGCATCGGGCCCGCCCGGTGGGGGCTGCACGCGAGCGCGGAAGGTCACGGGGCCGATCGCCACGATGGGCCACAGGCCGTCGCGCGTCGTGGGCTCACGCACGACGATGATGGTGGGGACCTTCTTGCGGTCGGCAGCCTCGCGCAGGGCGCGGCCATCGACGCCGACGCGCGGCGGGGCGACCAGGTAGCAGCCCGGGCGCAGGGCGCGGCCGCTGGGCAGCGCATCGTTGACCAGCGTGACTTCTTCCGTGGCGTCGAAGGCCATGTCGCGCTTCTGGCGCCGGGCCTCCTGAAGCGGCATGACGATGCGCGCCATGCGTTCGTAGTCGCCGGCGGCGTGGGCGCGGGCCAGGGCCTCGACGCACGCTCGTTCGGCCTCGAAGTACCGGCACGCGGCCAAGTCGCGGCTGGCCTTCTCCATGAGCGTGTCGATCCGCTCGGCGTCCCTGGGCCGCACCGCCGTCACGCCCGTCCTCCCTCACCCGATGGGGGCGCGATCAGGCCCCGCGGCTCTCCCTGATGATCGAGGCGAGGCCGCTCAGCACGCCGCGCCAGACCTCCGCCTGCGCGTCCATGTCGTACAGCAGCGCATCGGCCAGCCCCGTCCAGTCGCGCACCTCGATGCATCGCTTCACCTCTCCCAGGTGCCCCGCCAAGATATCCGCGCGCTGGGCGATCGTCACCCCCGGGCCCTGCGCCGGGGTCTGCTCCCCGGACACCGGGACCGGCGTGTGGGGCGAGATGTTCAGCAGTTCGCACCCGTGCACGACGACCTGCCGGGCCTGCTCCCAGACGCTCAGCGCCTCGGAGAGCCGGGGCAGCGCGGCGTCGAGTTGGCCGGTCTGGATCAGTTCCGCGGCGTCGCGCTGGACGTCCCGGGCGGCCTCCAGGGCGTCGGCCACGTCGAGCAGCGTCGTGAGCACGAGGGCCCGCGGTTCGGCGGTGGTCAGCCGGATCTCGCCCCCCGTCTGCGAGGCGAAGGCCGGGTCGGCGAGCATCTCACCCGGGAGCGGGCGTCCGTCGAGATGGGCCTCGACGATGATGCGGCCACGCGCTTCGGCCTCGCGGCAGCCGGCGGCGATGGCGCCCGCCAGGTCGGCGGAGTCGGTCTGCACCTCGCGGTCATCGAGGAAGAGTTTCATGGCCCTTCAATCGGACGGATCGGGACGTCGCCCCATAACGAGTGCGCGGAAGCGGCAAATTCGGAATGGACGATAGCCGCCGCGGCGGCCGGGCGGTCTGTGCGTCGCTTCACGCGGCGGTCGTCCGGGTGACGGCCGCCGGAGCGTCCTCCGTCGCGGCGGCCCGGGCGGCGCGACGGCGCTGCTTGTGGATCAGCCGGAGATTCCGGCCGTAAATCACAATCCCCGAGGTCTGCCCCAGCACGCCGACGATGTCCTTGCGCCAGACGAAGTAGGTGAACAGCGCGACCCCGCCCAGCAGGCTCAGCCACCAGAAAGCCTCCGGGATAACGCTCTGGCGCTGCTTCTCGCTGACCACCCACTGGATGAGCATGCGGCCGAAGAAGGCCATCTGGCCCAGGAAGCCGATGGCGACCCAGACCAGGCTGAACCACGAGGTGATGTTGAATGCACGGAAGAGCCAACTCCCGCCGCGCGTCGCCTCGCGGTAGGCGTCCTCGCCGAAGGTGCTCCTGAACTCCGCCTCGGTCATCGGCGCCGAGTCGTGGTTCCGGAAGCGAAGGCGCAGCGTGCGCGGCTCGGCGGCCGGGTTGTACTCGACCAGGCCGCGCTGGTCGCTGACGCGGAACTCGCTGTACGTGGCCCCGGGGACTCTCTCGATTCCCCGCAGGTGCGCCGGGTTGCTCCCGACAACGAGCCAGATGCCCAGCGCCAGCAGGGCGGCCATCGCCGCGAGGGGCTCCCACTTCACGCGTGGATCTCCGCGGGGGTCGGGGATGCGACGGGCGTGCCCGATGCGGCGGGCGTGCGCACCACGACGGCCGGCGCGACCGGCGCCGGCACTTCGGACGCATCCACCGGACGCCGCCGCGAACGCATGTAGCGAACGGCGAACAGGTCGATCAGGCCCGGGATCGCCCGCTTGGTGATGCCCAGGCCGTACTTGGTCACGCCCGCGGTGCGCGGGCGGTGGTTGACGGGCATCTCGACGACGGTGTACCCCAGGTGCCGCGCCGTAACCGGGATGAACCGGTGCATGCCGCGGAACTCCAGCGGCAGCGCCAGCGCGATCTCCCGCCGCATGACTCGCAGCGAGCACCCGGTGTCGCGGATGGTGTCTCCCAGCAGCCAGCGCCGGAACAGGCGCCCGACGATCGATCCGACGCGCCGGACGACGTTGTCGCGCCGGGCGTGGGAGCGGTCCCCCTGCACCATGTCGGCGCGGCGGCTCCGCATCAGGTCGAGCATCGCGGGGATGTCGGCCGGGTCGTTCTGCAAGTCTGCGTCGAGCGTGGCGATCAGACGCCCGCGGGCGGCGCGGAAGCCGGCGTGGAACGCCGCGGACTGGCCGTTGCCCCGCCCCGGCGGCGTCCGGGTCATGCCGATGCATCGCAGCCACGGGCGGTCGGCCATCAGCGAGGCGACGACGCGGCGGGTGCCATCGGTCGAGCCATCGTCGACGATGATGACCTCGAAGGGGATCCCGAGGGGCTCGAGTGCGCGACCCAACTCTTCGACGAGCGGGGCGGCGTTCTCCTCCTCGTTGTGGGCCGGGGCGACAACCGACAGTTCGATGCCGTCCGGCGAGGCGGGATCGTCGGTCTCTGCGGCGGTGTGGGCGGGGGCACGCATGGACGGAAACTCTAGGTGGGGGGGGGCGGGTTGGGCGTTCGATCGGGGCGACGGGGCGGGGCCAACCCACCGGTCATCGGCCGCGGCGCTAACATTGAATGAGTCTTGGTCTCAACAGGAGTCTCGGCATGCACGTCCGCCCCATCGACCCCGCCACCGCGACCATCCCCGTCATCTTCCATATGGAAGATCCGGAGGGGCTTACCGGGTCGTCCGAGCCGCGGCGGGAGGTCCGGGCGGCCAAGGGGCAGAACCTGCTCGAGGTCGCCCTGGGGAACGGGATCAACGTGGAGCACGCCTGCGGCGGGGTGTGCGCGTGCTCGACGTGCCACATCTACGTCGAGGGCGGGGCCGACTGCCTCTCCGAGCCGACCGAGGCCGAGGAGGACCGCGTGGAGGAGGCGCCGGGGCTCCAGCGCAACAGCCGTCTGTCGTGCCAGTGCGAGATCATCAAGGAGGGGACGATCACGGTGCGGGTCCCCGCGTGGAACCGCAACGCCGTGAAGGAAGTGCCGCACTAGGTCCGTGCGGCCGCCGCGGTGTGCGGCGGCTCGGTCGATGGAGGGATGAGCCCGATGCCCGCCGGCAAGACCTTCGGATGGCTTGAGGTGCAGCGGATCGCCGAGGAACTTGCGGACCGGCACCCCGGGGTCGATCCGTATTCGGTCCGCTTCGTGGATCTGCGCAAGATGGTCGAGGCGCTGCCGGGGTTCCAGGAGGAGCCGGGGCACCCGGTCAACGAGCGGATCCTCGAGACCATCCAGCAGTTGTGGAAGGATGAACTGGAGGGGCTGGGGGACGACGACGAGTAGCCGCCTCCCGCGCTGAACCCTCGCTCATCGCGCCGACGCCGGGGAGAGCAGCACCAGCACGAGCACGTCGTACACCGCGTGGGTGCCGGCCGCGATGCCGAACCCGCGGACGATGTAGAGCGTGCCGAGGTACGCGCCGGCGGCGGTGAGGAAGATGAGTTTCGGCCAATCGAGCCCGCCGGTGGCGAGCGTGGTGTTGTGGTAGAAGGCGAAGGCGACAGCCGCGCCCAGGACGGCCAGCGTCGCCGCGGTTCCGTTGCGGATGCGCAGCATGTCGGCCAGCAGCAGGTGCAGGAGCGCGATGAGGACCATGCGGAAGAGCATTTCCTCGTAGAGGCCCGCGCCGATGGAGATGGTCAGTCTTGCCTGCCACGGCAGCGCGGCGAGGTCGCTCGCGCCGGCGAGGGCGGCTTGTGCCAGGCGCTCCGCCGCGCGGCTGTGGACCACGCCCAGGACCAGCAGCGGCAGCGTCCACGCGACGCTCTCGGCGAGCATCCCGGCGGGCACGGCGGGGCGAATGCGCCACTGGTCGCCCGTGAGGATGTGCCACACCAGCAGCACCGTCACCAGCGCCACGCCGGGGAGGAACAGGCCGACGGCGCCGAAGAGTTCGAAGAAGTCGCCCAGGAGTTTGGCCGCGAGGATGGACTGTCGCGCACCCTCGTGATTGAGGTACCGCGCCGAGCCGATCTCGTACAGGACGATCAGCGGCGCCAGGAACGCGAGGATGTGCAGCGGGCGCGAGGATGCGAACCAGTAGCGCGATCCCGCCGCGAGCCCCGGCGAGCGCCCCGCGGCGCGACCGCGGGGGGATTGGCGCACGGTCTTCGAACCCGAGTTGTCGCGGCGGGCGGCCATGTGGCGGCACAGCGTATCGAGCGGGCGGCGGCTTGGGTGGCGGACCGCGCGGGTTGTGACCAAAGCAAAGCCGCCGATGCAGGGCATCGGCGGGGGGAAGATCGATCTTCAGTTGGCGGGCTTGCCCTTCCCGCGAGAGGGGAGGGCGGCGCCGAGGGGGCGGTTCAGGCGGCGGCCGCGGCCGTCTTCTTGGCCTTCAGGCGAGCGCTGAGGCGGCTCTTGCGGCGGGCGGCCTGGTTCTTGTGAATCACGCCCTTGGCCGCGGTCCGGTCGATGACCCGCACGCAGGCCCGGAACGCCTCAGTCGCCTCCTCGGTGGTGCCGTGGGCAACCTTCTGGAGGAAGGTCTTGATGGTGGACCGCATGGTCCGCAGGCGCCAGCGGTTGCGGGCGCGGCGCTTGGCGTTCTGACGGATGCGCTTGCGGGCGGAGTTGGAGTGAGCCATATGAGGTGGTTCGGGCGTTGCGGGACAGTGACTGGGTCGTAAGGACCGGGGGACCGGTCGCCCGGACGCCCGCCGCCGGGCCACCCGGGGCGGAACGTGGGCGAGGGGAAGTATCGCACCCCGGCCGGTCGAATCAAGGCCAACCCGCTCCGGGGACACCACCTGACCCCGAACGGCGCTTGCCGCCGCCGGGGGAGCGGCTTAGGCTTGGGCCTTGCCGCGCGAGCGGGCGTAGCTCAATTGGATAGAGCACCTGACTACGGATCAGGAGGTTAGGGGTTCGACTCCCTTCGCCCGCGTTCCTTGCCACCCCGCCGTCCCCGGTGGGGGGCTTGAGCAGGATCGATCAGTCGGCATGAGCCGCCCTCCCTCGGGGGCGGTTTTTTCGTGCGCCGATCGGATGCGTCACCGGGGGCGGCTCGTGCCGGCTGGCACGATCACTTGACGGGCGGCTCTGGGGTGCCGAGCAGGAGGGGGCGCGGCTCGAATTTGAGCATTCGGGTCCGGGGGCCGCCCGGGAAACGACGGCGTTTGCGTCGCCACGTTGCGCGTCCACATGCGTGTGGGGGATCCTGCGTTCTTGACGCGTTCGCCCTGTGTCTGCATACTGCGCGCCGGCCGACGGAGCATTCAGGATGATGGGCTACGGCAGCACGCGCCGGGGTCGGCGGTGGTCCTTCGTAACGGGTCTCGCGGCCAGCGTCCCGCTGGCGATCGGCGCGTGCGTGCTGGGCGCACAGCCGCTGGGCGAGCGGCCGCTCGCGCAGCAGGGGGAGCCTGCGCAGGTCTCGCTCGCCGGGCGCATCGAGTTGGCGAGGTTGGTGGACCTCGCGGCGCAGCGGCTGCGGCTGAACATCCAGTACGACGCGGGGGCGCTGCGCGGCGAGGCCGTGCTGCGGCTGGGCGCGGGCGTCTCCGACGATGAACTTTGGCAGGTCGTCAATCGCATCCTCGTGAGCCACGGGTTCACGACCGTGCGTCTGCCCGGGGAGAACGCCTACGGCGTTGTCCGTGTGGCCGATGCGCCGGCGGTGGCGCGGCTCCAGGATGGCCCGCCGCCTTCCGGTCCGCCCGCGGGGTTTCAGACGCTCGTGGTGCGGGCGCAGCACCGCTCGGCCAAGGAACTGCTCGAGGCGGTGCGGCCGCTGATGAGCAAGACGGGGGCGTCGGCTGTTGAACTCCCGGGGACGGGGATGCTCATACTGGCCGACCTCTCGACGCGGCTGGAGGAGATCCAGCGGCTGCTGGCGGTGGTCGATGCGCCCAGCGCGGCGCCGGTGGTCGAGGAAGTGCCGGCGCGGAACCTTCCCGCGGCGACGCTCGTGGCGCTGGCAGGCCAGGTGGTGGCCAAGCGAGAGGCAGTCTCCGGCCAGAAACTGCCCGGCGAGATCATCCCGCTGCCGGGCGGCGCATCGGTGCTCCTCGTCGCGCCGGGGCACGCCGCGGCGACGTGGCGCGAACTGCTGGCGCAGTTGGACCAGCGTGAGCCGGTGACGACCGTCACGTACACGCCGCGGGCGTTTGCGCCGGGAGAGGTCGCGGACCTGATCGAGAGCATCCTGGCGCCCGGGCCCGGCGCCGCGGCAGCAGGGGCCGACAGCCGCTGGCGGCTGGTCGTTGACGACCTGACCGGCTCGCTGATCATCACCGCGACGGCGGCCCAGCACGAGGAGATCCGGGCGCTGCTGGAGCGGGTGGACGTCTCGGCCCCCGAGGCGCGCCGGCCGATGCGCAGTTTCGTGATCCGCAACCGCAGCGTGCTGGAGATGCTGAGCCTGCTGAGGGAGATGCTCGGGGCGGGCGTGCTGGAGATCGCGGCGGAGGAGGGGGACGAGGCGGGCACAAGCGCCGCGCCGGCGCTGACCGCGCCCGACATCGGCCGCACCGATCGCCCGATCGATCCCCGCGGCGGGCCGCCGGTCTCGGTGACGTCGCAGCCGCGCCCGACGACGGCGCCGCTCGTCCGCGGTCTTGGCAGGCGAGGGTCCACGCGCGTGGTGACCCCGGATGCCGGCGTGGTCCTCACCGCCGACGAGGCGACCAGCACCATCATCGCTGTGGGCGATGCGCGGGCGCTGGCGCAGATCGAGCGGCTGATCCGCCAACTCGACGTTCGCCAGCCGCAGGTCATGCTCGAGGTGCTGATGGTCAGCCTCTCGGAGAGCCAGTCGCTGGCGCTGGGCGTCGAACTCCAGCAGGAACTGGACCTCGGCGGCGACACCCGGGCCACGCTCGCGTCGCTCTTCGGCCTGGCCCAGCGCGGCGCCGACGGCATCCCGCGCGTCGGCTCGGGTGCCGGGTTCACGGGGCTGGTGCTCAATCCGGGCGACTTCTCGGTGGTGCTGCGGGCGCTGGAGACGCTCAACGACGGGCGGTCGATGAGCATGCCCAGGATGTTGGTGGGCAACAACGAGCAGGCGAACTTCTCCAGCGTCCTCCAGCAACCGTTCGCGACGGTCAACACCGGCACGGCGACGACCACGACCTCCTTCGGCGGCACGCTGGACGCGGGCACGATCGCCACGGTGCGTCCGCAGATCGCCGCGGGGGACCACCTGATCCTGGAGTACAGCGTGCAACTCTCCTCGTTCGTCGGCGCCAGCGCCGGCGAGGGGTTGCCTCCGCCCAAGCAGACCAACTCGGTCTCCAGCCGGGTGACGATCCCCGACGGGCACACAGTTGTGGTCGGTGGGCTGGAACTGCTGACCGACGCGGAGGCCGAGAGCCGTGTGCCCGGGATCGGCGGGATCCCGCTGGTGGGGGAGTTGTTCAAGAACCGGTCGAAGAACCACAGCCGCGATCGCTTCTTCGTGTTCATCCGCGCCAACGTGATGCGGCACAACGGCTTCGAGGACCTCAAGTACCTCTCGGCCACAGACCGCGCCGCGGCGGGTGTCGGCGATGGGTGGCCGCAGGTCGAGCCGAGGATGATCCGATGACCCACGCGGCGGTTGCCGGATCGAGTGTGACGGGCGTGGGCCCGCCAGCGGGGCCGGTCGTGGTCGTTGCGCCGGCGCCGCACGCAGGCGAAGCGCCGGGCGAGCCCAGCGAGGAGTTCCTCTCGTTGATCGGCCACGACTTCGCACGCCGGCACCTGATCCTCAGCGAGGGCGTGGACGCGGGCGGCCGCGAGAGGCTGGTCATCGCCGAGGGAACGCGGCCGATGGCGGTCTTCAACGTCGGTGTGCGCCTGGGCCGGGAGATCATCACGCGCACCGAGCCGGCCGAGGCGGTCGCGGCGGCGATCGACCGCGCCTTCACCCGTTCGCAGGAGAGTGCCGGTGGAGCGCCGACGCCGCCCGGGCTGGAGATTCCGTCGGTGACGCTCGAAGCCTCCGACGACGTCGAGGGCGACCTGGACCGCGCGGTGCGCGACGCCGAGCGAGACCTGCTCAACACCGCGGGTAAGAGCCCGGCCGTGCGGCTGGTGGACCTGGTGCTCTTCGAAGCCCTGCTGCGCGGCGCCAGCGATGTGCACGTCCAGCCGGTACGCGACAAAACGCTCGTGCGCTACCGCCTCGACGGGGCGCTGCACACGGTCCGCGAACTGCCGGGCTCGCTCGCCTCGGCGGTGGTCAGCCGCATCAAGGTCATGGCGCGGCTGGACGTCGCGGAGCGCCGGGCGCCGCAGGATGGACGGGCGACGGTCACCGTCGGCGGCGCGGCGGGGAGCCAGTCCGGGCGGCGGGTGGACTTGCGTATCAGCACGCTCCCGAGCACCTACGGCGAGCGCGTGGTCATCCGCTTGCTGGACCCCGGCCGCTCGCCGCACCTGACCAGTTTCGCGGCGCTCGGGATGCCGCCCGCCGTCGAGCGGGCCTACCTCGTGCAGGTCAGCCGCACCAGCGGCATCGTGCTCAGCACCGGGCCCACGGGCAGCGGCAAGACGACGACGCTCTACGCCACACTTGCGTGGATCAGTTCGACCAATGCCGGCGGCAGCGCCCGCGGGTGTGAACTGAACATGATGACGATCGAGGACCCGGTGGAGTACGACCTCTCGGGTGCGGGGTCGCTTGCGATCGGGACCGGTCTCAGCATTAGCCAGACGCAGGTGGATCCGAAGAAGGGCGTGACGTTCGCCGCGGGCCTGCGGCACATCCTGCGCCAGGACCCCGATGTGATCATGGTGGGGGAGATCCGCGATGAGGAGACCGCCCGCATCGCCGTGCAGGCGAGCCTTACCGGCCACCTCGTGCTCAGCACGCTGCACACCAACGACGCTCCCAGCGCCGTGGCACGCCTGCTCGACCTTGGTGTCGAGCCGTTCCTGGTCACCAGTTCGCTCTCGGCGGTGCTCGCCCAGCGGCTGGTCCGCAAGGTCCACCGCGACTGCCGCGGCGCGGGGTGCGCGGGGTGCCTGGGCACGGGGTTCAAGGGGCGCGCCGGCGTCTTCGAACTCCTCGTGCTCGACAGCGCCATTCGCGAACTCGTCGGTCGCCGGGCCTCGTCGGTCCAGATCAAGGACGCCGCGCGGGCCGCGGGCATGGTCACGCTCAAGGAGGCTGGCGCGGCGCTGGTGCGCGAGGGGATCACGACCGCTGAAGAGGTCGCCCGCGTCGTGGAGGCCCTCGACGAGGAGGACCTGGCGCTGTGAGCCGCGCATCGTTTAGTTCCTGGCTCGTCACAGCGCCGGTGCTGGGCGCCGCGGCCGCCTGCGCGGCGTGGGCGCTCTGGCCGCTGCGCCCGCCGCCGGAACTGACGTGGGATTCCATGACCGACGCGCCGCAGGGCGAAGGGGCAGGGCAGGTGACCGAGACGGTCGTTCTGGATACCACCGCGTTCGCCGCGCCGCTGTGGATCGCTCCGCCGCCCCCACCTCCCAAGCCCGCGCCGCCGGCGCCCCCGCCTCCACCGCCGCCGCTGCGGCTGCAACTGGTCGGGATCGTCGTCGAAGAGGGCGGCCCCAGGGCCGTGTTGTACGACCCCGACACGGATGTGCTGCACATCGTCGCCTCCGGCGAGGCGGTCGGGTCGTGCGTGGTCGAGAGCGTCAGCAAGGCCGAGGTCACGCTGCGCCAGGGCGACCGATTGCGGACGCTTGCGCTGCGTGACGCCGGACAGGAGGGGGCGATCCGATGAGCCGCCGCGCTGCGCAACCCGAGCGCCTCACGTGGGAGCCCACTCGGCTCTACTGGGCCGTCGTGCACGCGCCCGGCTGGCGTCGGCCCGGTGAGGTCCCGCCGGGGCTGCGCCCCGAACTGGAGGACGAGGTCCCGCTGCCGCCCGATGAGTTGCACGCGGTGTGCGTGCCGGTGGGGGATGGACGCGTCGTTGTGTGCGCGGCAGCACGCAGCGCCCTGGAAAACCTGCCCGCTACCGCCGTGTCGCTCACGCCGGCGGCCGTGCCCGAGTGCCTGGGGGCGGAGGTGCCGCCCGCGTCGCTGAACCTCTTGGTGGGGGAGTTTGAGCCTGTCGCGATGCGCCGGGCGAGGCGGCGGGCGCACCTGGTCGCCGCGGCCGGTGTTCTGCTGTGTGCGGCGCTGGCGGCCTTCGGGCTTCAGCGCCGCGCTGCGCACTGGCAACACGTCGCGGAGCAGGCCGCCGCCGCGCGGGCGGCGCTGATCGCCGACGCGGGCCTTGCGGACCGCGGCGAGCACGCCCTCCTGCTCGAGGTCGCCCGTCTGCGGCGCCGCGTGCAGGCCGCGGCCGCGGTTCGGCCACCGGCGGATGCGTCGCTGGCGCTGGTGAACGTCCTGAAGGCGTGGCCCGCGGATGTGCCGTCGCGACCTGAGAGACTCTCCGTCTCCCCGGGCGGCGCCACGATCTCCGTTGCGCTCGACGGCGACGCCGCCCCGTTCCTGGGAGCGCTGCGGCCGCCGCAGGGATGGCGAGCCGGGGAGCCGCGGCTGAACGCCTCCGGCGGCGTGACGCGGCTGACGCTGCAACTGGGTCCGGAGTCGCCGCAGCAGGAGGGGTCGCGATGAACGGGCGCGTGGCGCTGGCGTGGGTAGTCGTGCTGGGCGGGTCGTTCGCCGGTGTTGGCTTCGCTGGCCGCTCGGTTCTCGCCGCCCGCGATGCGGCGCAGCGCGAGGTTGCCGCGCTGCGAGCCACGCAGGATCAGGTGCGCGAGATCGCCGCGCTGCGGGCCGCGATCCCCGCGTGGGCCGCCAAGGGACCGCCGCCCTCGGGCCTGGCGCAGCGCGTCAGCGGCGCGCTGGCCGCCGCGGGCCTGCCGGCCACGGCGCTGGCGTCGCTGAGCGCGGAGAACGACCTCGCCGCGGGGCCGCCGGAACTCAGGGCTCGCCGCCGCCGCGCGACGCTCACGCTCGCGGGCGTGACGCTGCCGCGCGTCGGGGCGCTGCTGGCCGCGTGGCGCGAGCGCGAGCCGGACTGGACCATCGCGGCGGTGGAACTCAATCCCGAGCAGGGCAAGGCCCCGCCCCAGGGCGGCGACCTGCCGCTGCGGGCGGTGATCACGCTCGAGGCCCTGTACATCGACGACGATGATGGCGGGCTCTCCGAGCAGGGAGGAACAGGACGATGAACCACCGGGGGCCGCGTCGCTTGATCCCGATGATGCTGCTGCCGATGCTGTGTGCCGCCGCGCTGGCGGCCGCGTGCGCCGGCCCGGGCCGCACCGGCCCGTACGCGCCGCTCACCGCCGCCGACCGCGATCCCGCGCGGGCGCAGCGGCTGACGCTCGAAGCCGCGGACCTTGCGGACCAGGACCCGGTCAGGGCCGAGGCGCTGCTCCGCGAGGCGCTGACCGCCGACCTGTACCACGGCCCGGCGCACAACAACCTCGGCGTGCTGTACCTCCAGCAGGGCAGACTCTACGAGGCCGCGGGCGAGTTCGAGTGGGCCCGCAAACTCATGCCCGGCCACCCGGACCCGCGGATGAACCTGGCGCTGGTGCTCGAGCGGGCCGGGCGCATCGACGAGGCGATTGCGACCTACCGCACGGCGCTGGAGGTCTATCCCGACCACCTCCCCACGATCCAGGCCCTCACCCGCATCCAACTCATGCACAACCGCGCCGACACCACCACCCCCGCCATGCTCGAGCAGATCGCCCTGCGCGGCGAAACCCCGGCGTGGCGCGAGTGGGCCAAAGCCCAGCGTGCGCGGGCAGAGGCGCGGGAGATGCCGTGATCGGCGCGGGCAATGGCACCCGCCGCATCAGACGTCTGGCGCTTCGCGCACCTTCCGTTTCAGCCAGGCGGTGAAACTCTTCGACACGAGCTTCGGGCGTTGCAACTCGCCGCGGGGATGATCGTGCTGCCAGAGGCTAGGTGGCCTTCAGCGGCGTGCATGGTGGATCAGTATGCAGACTGTCCCAGAACATCTCAAAGCTCGGAAACCTCTCGAAGCACATCTCGATCGGTTCAGCCGTCTTTCCCCGCCGTCGGGGAGGCGTGTGAATGAACCAGTCGAAGACCTTGCCGCGGTGCTCCCCTTCCACGGCAAGGCAGAGTCGCCGATTCTCGTCCTGAAAGTTGGGTTTGGCGATCGAGATCATCCCTGCGGGGATCATCCCCCTTTTGGCGACATTGTCCTGGAGCAGGTCCATGCCGGGATTCGGATGTCCGACACCGAGGAATGCGTCCACCGTGTCGGCCCGCGTGAGTTCGTTCTCCAGCCAGGAGAAGAACGCATGCTGGAACTTCCCCCACGTGGGGATCCCGCCATTGCACAACAAAAGCCACCGCCGGTAGTCTGCTGGCAGGCGGCAGCCAAGGGCGTCCTGTGCACGATCTAGATCTGCCTCCGTGAGAGCGGGGCCGAGCGCCACAACAGGGCCGCGACGGGTGCTGACACGCCGATGGCCGTGTTCGTCGTTGTCGTAACCTTTGAACTCAGCTTCTGTCACCGACCGGCCTCAATGAGCAATGCCTTCGTGGACAAGTTCCAAGTCCCCTACTTCAGCGTGGTGCCACTCATGGTATGGCGGGGCCACGCGGTACGGCGGCCTGTACTCAGGAACGGGTACAGAAGCAGCCGGTGACCTGCCCCGACGCGTCGTAGTGCTGCTGGGCAACGACGCGCGCGGTGCCTCCAGTACCGCCAGTGTCGCACACCGCGGCCACGTCGCCGGAGGTGTCCTGCACGCCCCCCCCCATGCCTGCCGATTCTCGCCGAAGTAGACCAGCAGTTCGTCAACCGAAGCCGGGTGCCAGGCGTCGCCCGGCCCCCAGATGTACTCGCGGGCCAGGTACGCCCCGCTCGATCCTCCGCCGCCTCCGCCCTCCATGGCCCCCATCAGCCCGCTCTCCAGGTCCAGCGGCGCCGCATCAGTTCCCCCGCCGCAGGCTTGGCGCTGGTGGCTTCCCGCGCCGCCGCATTGGCCAGCCGCTCACCGCGGAACGAAGAACGTCGATCGCCAACGGACGGGCGCCCACCGCGACCGCCTCACTCCACGAAGCGCACCGGCGTGAGTTCAAGGCCCCGGATGTTCCTGGCCCAGAGGATTCGCATCACACGGTTGCTTATAAGGACGTCCGCCTGAGCAAGGCTGGCGACATAGCCCGGCCGGGGTTTGAGGCTTGAGAAACCGCCGTGTTCCCAGGTATAGACGAAGTCGGGAAGTGTGCTCCGATCTCGCTTACTCATACGGTAGGTGTACTCGATAGGCCGTTGGTCCTCGCGGCCGTAGAAGCCGTTGCGGCGACATCGGGGACATTGATCCTCTGTCCGCAGGCCGGTCGAAGGGTCAACTGGCGGCATGTATGTGTCCGGAAGGATCTGCCACCAGGGAAGTGGTTTGTGGCTTCGGCGGTCCTCGACTTGTCGAAGGCCTCGATCGCTGCGAAGCTCGATCATCAGATCGTTCGCCAGTTCATGATCGATCAGAATATCACTGTTGTAGGTGCGCATAATCCTCGCTTTCTTGGGTAGAGCCGAGGCGTTGATACGGAGTGCCGATATTTGCCTGGCTCCAGTGCCGCATTCAGGGCATCCAGTCGAGAGATCGTACTCGGTGCCATATGCCAGGCCGGTGTCACCCTTCGGAGCGCGATTCACGTCTAACGCGACAAACTCGCAAGATTCGAGGTCGCTGCGATCGTACTCGACCTCGATGCGTAGGCTCCAAGGGGGATCAAAAGGAAGCTTGTTCAGTGCAGCGATCAGACCATCCAGGCGGGGATCAGTGGTGGGCATGCGCACGAAATACACACCATCGAGATCCTCCAGCTCACAGTTGCGTTCTGTAATACCAAGATCCGCCAGCATGCGCCGGATCTTCGCTCGCGGCGGAGGATCGGACGTGAACGTGATGAACTTGTACTCTCGCATCGCGGTGTTGGTTGTTGCCACCGGGTCGCCCGGTTCCGGCCACACGGATGGTGCGTTGGCCGCCGCGGCAGCGCCGTCAGTCGCGGCGGCCGGAGCGCTTCGTCGGGCGCCCGGCCGGCTTGCGCATCGCCGAGCGGTCGATCTCCGCGATCCGCTCGAACCACGCGCCGGTGAACCCGGCCTTCTTGAACTTCAGCCTCAGGTCGTTGCGGATCAGCCGCACGATCTGGAAGCCCTTGAGCAGGCCGAAGACGCCATCGGGCGGCACGCGGCTGACGTCCACAACCGGGATCTGCACGAAGCGCTTGCCGTCCTCGTCGACGTCCATGGATTCCTCCTCGTCCAGGCAGTCGAAGAGCCTGAGCATATTGACCGCCCAGTAGGGCCCCGGCATCTCATCCGCCCGCGGTCCGTCGATCTGCACCGGAAGGTATTCTGCTGCGTCCGGGGCTTCGATCTCGAGAAATCTTCGAAGCCGATCCGACACCAGCATCACACACCCATAACCGAAGACGCTTGGAGTATCCTCGAACTGATCGACGTGACGGTACGTGAACCTTGCGTGTTCCGCACACCACTCACCGGGTTTCATGGGTTGGCCTTGGCGCAATCGCACACGTGTTGGCCATATATCCAATCTTCGTCTTGGCAGGAGATCTGCCAGCGTCGACGACCTCCCCCGGCGATGTCGAATATCCAGTAACGCTGAGATGCCATAGGTTCCCTCACCTGCCCGCAGATTCTACAAGATTCGGGCGATGGCGTCCTGGCCGCACGCGAGCAAGGAGCACGGCCGCCCGGCCGGTTACGGACGACAGGCCGGCCCACCGAGCACCAGCGTCGTGCCGTCGGCCTGGCGGCAAGTCACATCGGCGGTTCGAACCGCTTGCGCACACGATGCTCAAGATCGCGGACCAGCTCCAGCAGGTCAAACGCAAGCCGTCTTTGGACGTACTCCTACACCCAGGCCATGACGCACCACTCCACGTTCCAGATGAACCGGTCGTCCGCGGTCGCCAGGACGGGCCGGTTGTAGTCGAGGCCGCGTTTGGGCCTCGGCCCGATTCGCCAGGACACCTCCGGGGACCTGCTGCGGAGTGCTTCGCCGATGTACATCGCCGCCTCAACGCAGTACGACCAGGTTGTGGGCGTCATGGTGATCCTGCTCTCGGGCAGGACGTCGCGCAAGGGCCCCTGAATCGACACACGAACCCTCGCCGGCTCCTCGTCCGTGACCTCGCGGCCGCGTCCACGCTCCTTCAGCCAGAGCGCGAGGCCGACAATGGAGAGATCGCTGAGATAGGGGCTCCATTGCTCGAAGCCCGGCGTGCGTCTGGCGTCGTCCTGGAGCATCTCGACGCGATGGGGAATCTGCGAGACGTAGTACTCGAAGTAGCGCTGGGCCTGACGCGCGGTCGACGCGATGAAGTCAAGCTCGAACGGCGGCGTGAATGGCTCGTACTGACCCATGAGTCTCTCGGCTGGCCGCAAGCGTGCAGACCGAAGGGGTCAACCCGCGTTCTCTCGCAACTCGCAGGGACAGTTGGCCGGCAGAACACCTCCCCTCATCGACGAGGTTCGCTTCCACTCAGTCGAGCAGTTGCGCGTCGCACATCATCGCCTCGGGACCAGCTCGGTCGAGGCAGGCCACCGCGAAGACTGTCCTGAACGGCCCTTGGAGCAACTTCATGCCCCGGAACGCGTTCCCTGTGCTCGAGGTTGTACTTTCAGCTCGACGCAATCTGCGAGATGAGGCTACGTGATGAACCGCACGGGATAGAGCACGACCTTCGTGCTTGCTTCCCGAAGCACTCGGCCAACCGTTTCGCTTACAATGATACACGGTCTGGCGAATCGGAGGACTCTCCGCGGAACAGCATCGGGTGGGTCCTCTATCAAATTCGACCACCCGAAGCATTCCCATGTCGCGCAAACATGTGGAAGTGTCTCAACCTGAACTTTGGGAAGTCGATACACAAACGAGAGGTCCGGATGATTCCGGTCAGAGAAGTGGCCATCCCGGTGACACTCTGCGCATTGCCGTTTGGTGACGAGCCCCCGTGTTGCTTCGTCGGCTTTCGGAAAGGTGTACTGTGGATACAGCTGCCACCACGGAAGCGGCTGCCGTGTCTTTCGCTCCAGCACGGGCCAAAGGTGTGCGCCCGTGCCCGTGGCCTCGAGGATGGAGTTTGCTAGATCGTCTCGCAGAAGAAGATCATGGTCCAGCGTTTGGGCGATAGGTCGGTTCGCGGGAAGGTCGGACTTCCTAAGCAGAAGCGGAGACAACTGCCGCGAACCGGTTCCGCACCGGGGGCATCCCTGCGTCAGGTCGTACTGTGTCCCCTCGCGCGGTCCCGCTTCGCCTTTCTCCATGACGCGAAACTCAACGGCATACCACGTCTGGTTCTGCTTCGTCGAGGATGACACGAACTCCAGCCTTTCGTTAGTGCTCATCGAAAGTATGGCTTGATCTTCGCGAGCCATTCCGGAAAGTCCCTGTAAACATCCTGATATGCCTTCTAGACCTCGTCTGGATCATAGTGCTTGCCGTACGGAAGTCGCTGGATAACTCCTCCCGAATACTCGCCTTCGTGGAATGGGATCAATGAGCCTCGGAAATGCCCGGTGCGCGAGCGTCAAAGCCCGGCTTCAGAGCCGGTTTCACCGTGCTGCTACGCGTGTTTCCATCGCGCGAGGACCCTGGTTGTAGTGGGACCAAAGAAGGGGGGGAGGGGGGGAACAGCCGGCGGTTGGCTGAGCAATCGCACAGGAAAAATCACGACCCTCGCGCTCGCATGTTGAAGCAGCCGACCAGCTACATCACTCACGATGATGTGCGGCTTGGCAAAGCCGATGACTCGCCGCGGCCGGCGTCGGGCGGATCCTCGACGAAGAGAGTACGAAGGGCACTCCTGGAGCGGCGGCCAAAGTCCTCGCTTCGTGAGATGATGCACGGCCCCGAACACGGAGGCCGCGTGGGCAGCATACTCGGCGCCCACCGCACTCTCGACGAGCCGGACCGGCGACCGCTGCCGGAGAGAACCGAACACGAAACCCGGATCCCCTATCCCCTCCTCATCACCCCCGCCCACTTCTCCTCCAGCCGCTTCGCCGACACGCTCCCGCGCGTTCCCAGTTCCTGCGCAAACAGCGACACGCGGAACTCCTCGATCATCCAGCGATACTCCTCCAGCGCCACCGGATTCACGCGCTGCGTCCCATCGGGCATCGCCAGGAAGTTGGCCCCCTCGAGCAGTCGGCGCCAGTGGGGGGCCAGTTCCGCCATCCACTTCTGGTCGCGCTGAATCCCCGCGTTCGCGAGTTTCCGCAGCCGCGAGTGAATCGCCGCGAGGTACCGCGGATACTCGCGCAACTGCTCCATCGGCACGCGGCCGAGAAACCCCTTGGGGAACAGGTGCCGCAACTGCTCGCGGATGTCCGTGATCGCCGGCCCCCACGCCGGCGGGTGCGCCGACTCAACCTTCGCGTCCACGCTCTGCTTGGCCGTCAGCACTGTCTCCGCCAGCGCCATCACGTCCTTCGCCGCCTTGCCGATCCGCCCCCAACCCTGTGCGAGCCGCACCTGGAACTCCGCCTCGGTCCGCACGGGCGTCCCGCCCGGTCCGAGCCCGAAGGCCTGGTCCGCGATCATCTCCATCAGCATCGCGCGCAGTTCCCGCGCCCGCCCCATCGGCGCGTGCAGCACGACCAGCCGCTCCACCGCCGGGTTCCCTTTGAGGTAGTGCTCCATCTCCCGGTGCGACTCGAGAATGAACAGCCGGCGCACGCCGGCCCGCGTCGCCGCCGCCGCGGCCTCGGGCGACTCCATGAGCGTGAGGTCCACGCTCCCGCCCTTGTCCACCAGCGCCGGGTACGACACGACCTTCGACCCGCCCTTCTCGATCTCGAAGGTCTCCGGCAGGTCGCCGAAGTCCCACGTCTTCAGCCCCTCGCGGCCGAACTGGCTCCGCGCCAGCCCCGCCAGCGCCCGGCGCATCCGCCCCGCGAGCCGCTGCTGCAGTTCCCCCGCGTCCCGCCCCTGGGCGATCACCTTGCCGTGCTCGTCCAGCACGCGGATGTTCAGCCGCAGGTGCGCGGGCAGCGAGTTGACGTTGAAGTGCGCCAGCGGGATGTTCACCCCGCGCAGTTTCCCGATCGCCGCCGCCAGCGCATCCAGGAACGGCCCCTTGCCCCATTCCATCGCCGCGGCGCACTGGTCCGCCGTCTGGTTGAGCGGGTCCAGTTGCGTGCGGTACTGCTTCGGCAGTGTCTTGATCAGGTGCAGCACCTTCTCGCGCACCAGCCCCGGCACCACCCACTCGCACCGCGCCGGGTCGATCTGCGACAGCGCCTCCAGCGGCACGTTCAGCGTGACCCCGTCGTCCTCCTCGCCCGGGTCGAGTTTGTAGTCCACCCGCAGCAGCGACCCGCCCACCGGCATCTCGTCCGGGAACTTCTGCGGCGAGAGGTCCGCCGCCTCCTTCACCATCACGTCCGCCGGCGTCATGAACAGCAGCCGCGGGTTCTTCTTCTCCGCCTCGCGCCGCCAGTTCTCGAAGATCCCCGCGCTGTACACATGCGCCGGCACGCGGGCCTCGTAGAAATCCACGAACGCCTCGACGTCCGCCAGCAGGTCGCTCTTGCGGGCCTTGGCCTCCAGCCGCCGCACTTCCTCAACGACCGCCCGGTTGTGCTCCTGGAACTTCCCTTTGCTCTCGTAGTCCCCCTCCGCCAGCGCCCGGCGGATGAACACCGCGCGCGCCGTCTTCGGATCGATCGGCCCGTAGTGCACCCGCCGCCGCGGCACGAGCGTCAGCCCGTACAGCGTCACCCGCTCGAACGCGCACACCTGCCCCGTCTCGCGCTGCCAGTGGATATCCGAGTAACTCCGCTTGACGACATGCGCCGCGATCCGCTCGATCCACTCCGGCTCAACCTTCGCGACCGTCCTCGCGTACAACTTTGTCGTCTGCACGACTTCCGCCGCCGCGATCCACTTCGGGCCCTTCTTGAACAGGCTCGACGCCGGGAAGATCGACACCTTTGTCCCCCGCGCCCCGTTGTACTCGAATCCCTCGCCCCGCGTCGCGATATTGGACAGAAGCCCCGTCAGCAGCGCCCGGTGCACCGCGTTCTCGAACTCGACCGTGCCGATTCCCCCCGGCGGCCGCGCCGCCGAGCGCACCTCCATCTCCTCCAGCAGTTCGCGAACCTGGTGGTACACCTCCTCCCATTCGCGCATGCGGTTGAACGACAGGAAGTTGTCGTGGCACCACCCGCGGAGTTTGTTCCGCGACAGGTGCCTGCCCGCCTCCCGGTACGCGTTCCACAGTTTCACGAGCGTCAGGAAGTCGCTGGTCTCGTGCTTGAACTGCCCGTGCGCCTGGTCGGCCTGCTCCTGCTTGTCCATCGGCCGGTCGCGTGGGTCCTGCACCGACAGCGCCGACGCGATGATCAGCACCTCGTCCAGCACCCCTTCGTCCGCCGCCGCAAGCAGCATGCGGCCGATCCTCGGGTCGATCGGCAGCCGCGCCAGCCGCTGCCCGATCGGCGTCAGTTCCCCCGTCTCCGTGATCGCCCCAAGTTCGTGCAGCGTGTCGTACCCGTCGCGGATCATCCGTCCATCCGGCGGGTCGATGAACGGGAACTCCTCGATCCTTCCCAGCCGCAGGTACGTCATCTGCAGAATGACGCTGGCCAGGTTCGTCCGCAGGATCTCCGGCTCGGTGAACCGCGGCCGCTGGAGGAAGTCATCCTCCGAGTACAGCCGGATGCAGATGCCCTCCGACACGCGCCCGCACCGCCCCTTGCGCTGGTCCGCCGACGCCTGCGAGATCGGTTCGATCGGCAGCCGCTGCACTTTCGTCCGGTGGTTGTAGCGGCTGATCCGCGCGTACCCCGTGTCGATCACGCAGCGGATCCCCGGCACCGTCAGCGACGTCTCCGCGACGTTCGTCGCCAGCACGATCCGCCGCCCCGGGTGCGGCTGGAAGACCCGCATCTGCTCCGCCGGGCTCAGCCGCGCGTACAGCGGCAGGATCTGCGTGTGCTCCGGGTGGTGCTTCCGCAGCGCCTCCGCCGCGTTCCTGATCTCCCGCTCGGAACTGAAGAAGATGAGAATGTCCCCGCGCCCACCGTCGCCGCGGGTCAGTTCATCCACCGCGTCCAGGATCGCCAGTTCCTGGTTGTACTCCGCGTCGTCCGGGTCCTCTTCCCCGACCGGCCGGTACCGCACCTCGACCGGGTACGTCCTTCCGGAGACCTCGATAATGGGGGCATCGCCCCGTTCGTCGCCGAAGTGCTTGCTGAACCGCTGCGGGTCGATCGTCGCGGATGTGATGATGACCTTCAGGTCCGGCCGCCGCGGCAGCAGGTGCTTGATGTACCCCAGCAGGAAGTCGATGTTCAGCGACCGCTCGTGCGCCTCGTCGATGATCAGCGTGTCGTAGGCCCACAGGTTCCGGTCCCCCTGCGTCTCAGCAAGGAGGATGCCGTCGGTCATCAGTTTGATCATCGTGTCGGGGCCGGTCTGGTCCCCGAAGCGCACCTTGTACCCGACGGTCTGCCCCAGCGGCTGCCCGAGTTCCTGCGCGATCCGCGTCGCCACCGTCCGCGCCGCGATCCGCCGCGGCTGCGTGTGGCCGATCATCCCGGCCACGCCGCGGCCGAGGTCCAGGCAGATCTGCGGCAACTGCGTCGTCTTCCCCGACCCCGTCTCGCCGCAGATCACCACGACCTGGTGCTCGGAGATCGCCTTAGCGATCTCCTCGCGCTTCGCGAGGATCGGCAGGTCCTGGTCGAACCTGGGCTGCGGCCGGTTCTCGGCGCGCCGGCGCCGGCGCTCCGCCGAGCGCTCGATGTCCGCCGCGAGCCGCTCGAACTCCTGCTCCGTCGGCGGCCGGGCCGGGCGACCATTGCCGCCCTCCCGCGGCCGGGTTAGTGCGCGGAGCCGGCCGCGCAGCCGCGGCTGATCGACGAGCATCGCATCGGCGATGCGCTGGGCAAGGGATTCCGCTGGTTGGGGCACGGCGGAATATAGGTTCGGCGCTGCCGACCGTCCGCCGCGCAAGCAAGGGCGCCCGGGTCAGGACGCCTCGCGCCACCCGCCGACCGCGCGGCTGAGGTCCAGCACGTCGCGGTACTCGCGGTCCGGCAGCCGTCGAAACAGGTCCCGGACGTGCTCCGGCGCGCCCACCCGCGCGGCGCCGTCGATCAGATCGCCCTTGCGGGCCGGGAAGCGGCAGGCTTCGAAGTAGGGCTGCAAGTCCACCCCGCCGCTGGGGTCGTCGTTCCCGCGGCCGAGGTTGCCGCGCGGATCGGGGCCTTCATCGCCCGCGTCCATGCGCGGCGGCACGTGCGCGGTCATGATCCGTCCTCCTTGCCGGGATCGCCGGAAATGCCGAGAGACCGGCGCCGGATCTCACGGATGGCCCGGTCGATGTCGTCGATGTCGCGCGGCCCGCGCCGATGCAGGTCGCGCTGCTCGCGTTCCTGGTCCCTCAGATCGCGCCGGCCGCGTTCGCTGAACCGCGTGCCGCGCTCGCGCCCGCCGCCGGCGTCGCCCGTGCTCCTGCCCGTGCCGCCGCGCCGTCCCGGTCCGCGCTGCTGCGCCATGTGCATCCCCCGGTCGCTCTCCCGCCTGCGTGATGCTAACGCCCGCCGCGACACCGGCGGCAAAGCCCGCGCTCACCGGCCGATGGCCCGGACCCGGGCCCACCGCCCGCCCGGGCGCGGCCCTACATTCCACGGCCGGCGCTATGGCCCTGGCGCACCCCAAGCCACCCTTCTTCCCGCGAGGCAAGCCCATGCCCATCAACCAGACGCACGATCCGAACCTCCGCAGTTGGGTCGAATCCGCCAACGACCCCGCGAGCGACTTCCCGATCCAGAACCTGCCGCTGTGCGTTGTTCGCGATGACTCGGGCGCGGCGATGATCGGGACGGTGATCGGCGACAGGTTCCTGAACCTTCGTGTGCTGGCCGAGCACGGCTTGCTCAAGGACGCCGATCCCGACGGCGCCCTTGTATCGGGGCCCTTGGTCCGCGACACGCTGAACGCCCTCGCCACCGTCCCGGGCGCGGTCGCGAGGCTGCGTCAGACGTTGGTCCGCCTGCTCCGCGCCGACACCCCGGACCTGAGGGATAACCCGACCATCCGGGACGCCGCCCTCCGTCCGCTCGATGCCGTTCGTCCGACCCTTTCCTTCGCGATCGGCGACTACACCGACTTCTACGCCTCCAAACACCACGCCACGAACGTGGGTTCGATGTTCCGACCGGACAACCCGCTGCTGCCGAACTACAGGCACGTCCCGATCGGCTACCACGGCCGCGCCTCGTCGATCGTCCCCTCCGGCACGCCGGTCCGCCGGCCGATGGGGCAGACCAAGGCCGACGACGCCGCGGAGCCGACGTTCGGCCCGTGCAGGATGCTCGACTACGAAATGGAGATGGGCGTCTTCATCGGGCGAGGGAACGAACTCGGGCGGCCGATCCCGATCGAGAAGGCCCGCGAGCACATGCTGGGGATGTGCATCGTTAACGACTGGTCGGCCCGCGACCTTCAGAAATGGGAGTACCAGCCGCTCGGCCCGTTCCTCGCCAAGAACTTCGCGACGACGATCTCGCCGTTTGTCGTGACGATGGAGGCCCTCGAGCCCTTCCGCGTCCCCGGGCCCGAGCGTTCCGCGGACGACCCGCAGCCGCTGCCGTACCTGCGCGGCCCCGCCGACGGCGGCCTCGATATCACCGTTGAGGTCCATGTCGCGACAAAGCAGATGCGCGACCGCGGCCTCTCGCCCGTGCGGATCTCCAAGGGCAACTTCCGCCACATGTACTGGACGCTCGACCAGATGGTCACCCACCACGCGTCCAACGGCTGCAACCTCCAGCCCGGCGATCTGCTCGCCAGCGGCACGATCTCCGGCCCCACGCCGGAGTCCCGCGGCTGCCTGCTCGAACTGACGTGGGACGGCCCCGGCAAGCCGCGCAAGCCCGTGTCGCTGCCGACCGGCGAGACGCGAACGTTCCTGCAGGACGGCGACGAAGTCATCATGCGCGCGTACTGCGAGCGCGACGGCTTCCGCCGCATCGGCTTCGGCGAGTGCCGCGGGATCATCGAACCGGCACAGATATGAGTTGCCGACTCACAGCGGGTCCGCCGGGTCTGGCTCACTCCCCACCTCCCTGAAGAGCGCTGCGCAGGCCGTGTGCCCGTGCAGGAATACGCCGTCGCCCACCGGCCCGATCTCGCCCGCCGCGAAGAAGCCGGCCAGCGGCAGGGGCGGCGCGGCGGCGCCTTTGCCGGCGACGCCGACGGGCGCCAGCGGCGTGCCGGCGCGGGCCTTCTCCTCGGCGGCGAGGCGGCCGGCGAAGGCGCGGGCGATCGCGGTCGCGTCGTGGTGCGGCTTGTCGAAGAGGCGCTGGCCGCGGGCGTTGCAGGTGAACAGCAGGGCGCCGGCCGGCGGGTCGTAGAGGCGCTGGGCGTCCAGCAGCAGCGCGAGGTCCTCGTCGGCGGTCGCGGCGTCGCGCAGATGGAAGCGCACGGTCTGGCCGACGCGCATCAGGTCGGCGACGGCGATCGCGCCGGAGTCCTGGTCCACGCCGACGACGGAGCGGATGAGGTAGTCGCCGCGGCCGAAGCGGTCCTTGTACTCGTTGACGACGCGGCCGAGGAACAGGCCGCGGTGGAGGAGTTTGCGGGAGTTCTCGTCGAGTCTCTCGAGGGCCTCGTGGAGGACCTGCATGGCCGGGCGGCCGCCGAGGGTCTTGATCAGTTGGTTCTTGGCGCCGGTGACGACCGCGGTGGGGCCGAAGGGGCGGCAGCCCTGTGAGACGAGGGCATCGACGCGGATGTTGCCGCGGAGGCTGACGCCGACGGCGCCGCGGGTGAGGACCTCGTTCTTGTAGAGCAGGACGTTGCCGCCGGGGCGGGCGGAGGCGGAGGCCATGCCGCCGAGGATCGGCGCGGCGGCGCCGGACTCGTCGCGCGGGCGGGCGGCGGCGAGGGTCGGGAGGACGGCGTTGATGGCGACGCTGAAGGGGTCGACGAAGAGGAAGGTCGCCCGGTGGGGGAGGCCGTCGTCGGCGGTCATGCCCATCGCGGCGGCGACGGCCGCGAGTTCCTCGGGGCCGGGGTCGCGGACGATGGGCACATCTTCGAGTTTGAAGGGGTGGACCTTGACCCCGGGGAGCGTGGCCGCCCACAGCGAGACGCCGGCGGCGCCTTCGAGTTCGGTCTCGCCGCCGACGATGCTCTCGCCGCTGACGCCCAGAAGGCAGCGCGGGCCGAGGCGGCGGCGGATGACGGTGGAGACGGCCCTGGCGGTGGTGGGGTCGGCGTGCTGGGCGGTGAGGAAGATCAGGACCAGGTCGGGCTGGGCGCCGGCGAGGGCGGCGCGGCAGCGGACGGCGACTTCCTCGGCCGCGTGGACGGGGGAGGCGTGGGCGGAGATCGCGGCGGCGATGCGCAGCGTGGGGGGCGGGGTTGGGGAGGCAGGGGGTTCCGCGTCCGGCGGCGGATCGTGTGCATCCGGGCCCACGGGCGGCGGAGGCTGGGTCATGGTCGCAGTGTAGCCGGATCGGGGCGGTGCGCCTCGCGCTGCGCATGGCGAACCGGGCGTTCACGTGGGGCGGATGGGGCGCGGCTAGGGTTGGAATGGCCTGCCGGTTCGGGGCGGGCCTGGGAAGGAGGCGGGGCCATGCAAACGGCGATGGTGCTGGGGGTGTACGCGGCGGCGCTGATCATCGGGGGCATTTATGCGTACGGGTCGGCGCCGACGGGGGCGAACGCGAAGACGGCGCTGATCGTGCCGGGCGTGTGCGCGGTGCTGGCGCTGGTGTTTGCGCTGGTGGCGTCGGTTGGGCCGGCGCATTACTCGCGGGCGCGGATCGGGTGGTACGGGGGGATTGCGCTGACGGCGCTGTGCGCGGCGGCGTTCGGGATGCGGGCGTGGGGGACGACGGAGAAGACGTCGGCGTATCGCGATGCGCTGGGGGCGTACAACTCGGCGGTGGCGCTGGATCCGGGGCTGGCGGAGCGGGAGCGGCGGGCGGAGTTTTTCCGCGAGCGGAGCGCGCCGGATCACGACCCGACGTATCTGCGGAACACGCTGTGGGCGCTGAGCGTGCTGAGCGTGGCGGCGCTGGTCACGCTGTTGTGTCTGCCGGAGCCGCTGGGGCCGACGAGCGCGGCGCGGCCGATTCCGAAGGTGCTCCAGTCGGAGGAGTGGACGGACGAGCCGCCGCCGGATCCGGGGCCGCTGCCGCCGGAGGAGCGGCTGTAGCGGGGGCGGGCTCGACGAGGCGGCCGAGGCGGCGGACCTCGGGCCAGATCCAGGCGACGCCGAGGACGACGAGGATGGTGCCGACGCCGCCGCTGACGACGGAGGCGATGGGGCCGAAGGCGCTGGCGACCAGGCCGCTGCGGAAGGCGCCCAGTTCGTTGCTGGACTCGATGAAGACGGTGTTGACGGCGGAGACGCGGCCGCGGAGGTAGTCGGGCGTGCGCGTCTGCACGAGGATGTGGCGGATGACGACGGAGACGTTGTCGAGCGCGCCGGCGAGGGCGAGGAGGGCGACGGAGAGGGGGAACCAAGTGGAGAGGCCGAAGAGGAGCATGCAGGCGCCGTAGCCGCCGACGGAGAGGAGGAGGGCCATGCCGGAGCGGCGGAAGGGGGGGAGGTGCGCCACGAGCAGGCCCATGATCAGCGCGCCGACGTAGGGGGCGGAGCGGAGGATGCCGTGGCCGCGTTCGCCGACGTGGAGGATTTCGGCGGCGTAGATGGGGAGCAGCGCGGTGGCGCCGCCGAGGAGGACGGCGAAGAGGTCGAGGGTGATGGCGGAGAGGATGGTCTTGTCGCGCCAGACGTGGGACATGCCGTCGAGCATGCCGGCGAGGTTGAACTTGCCGCCGGCGCCGGTGAAGGTCTGCGCGGCCGGTGGGCGGATGAAGGAGGCGGAGAGGGCGAAGAGGGCGCAGCCGATCGCCGCGCCGAGGTAGACGGGCCAGACGACGCCGGTGGCTTCGCCGATCAGGCCGGCGAGGATGGGGCCGCCGATGGCGGAGACCTGGAAGAAGGAACTGTTCCAGGCGACGGCGTTCTCGAAGAGGTGAGGCGGGACGATGCTGGGGAGGAGGGAGCCGCGGGCGGGTCCGTTGAAGGAGCGGACGCAGCCCAGGAGGGTCATGAGGAGGAGGAAGACCCAGATCGGCGCGTGGAGGAGGGAGGCGGCCATCATGGCCGCGGCGATGAGGGCGAAGGCGGACTGGGTGGAGATGAGGATGCGGAGGCGGTTGAAGAGGTCGGCGGCGTGGCCGGCGGGGAGGGTGAGGAAGAGGACCGGCAACGCGCGGGCGAAGCCGATGAGGCCGAGCATGAGGGGGTCGTGGGTGCGGGCGTAGACCTCCCAGGTGACGCCGGTGGCGAGCATCTGGAGGCCGGTGGAGGAAGCGATGAAGCCGGAGGCGAAGCGTCGGTAGTTGGGGTCGCGGAGGGCGGCGTAGGCGTCGAGGCGGGTGGGCTGGGCGAGGGGGTCGCCGGTTGGGTCGTCGGTGGATTGGGGGGTGGGGGGGCGCACTGCGACAGTGGAAAGTGGAAAATGGAAAGTGGAAAAGAGGGAGGTTAGGG